>OGOO01000221.1_pt1 | contig 74607 bp, 74 predicted proteins | sample 1552651 | NCBI WGS metagenome assembly OGOO01 (sample SAMEA2580118, study PRJEB22360) | human gut metagenome | biome: human gut; feature: human-associated habitat; material: faeces | place: Denmark | collected 2008/2010 | reverse complement strand
TCCAGATTTCTTGGGCGTTCGATTTTTGATTGATAGCTTCAACGATACCCGGTGCCATTTCATAGTATTCTCTGATTTCCGCTTCGCCGTTCGGCCGATTGGAAAGATAGCCGTCGCGAAATGCACGCAAGGTTTGCAGTTCTGTACAATCATCGGACAAGCCTTTAACTGGTGTTGTACAATAAAAGTTGATATAGGGAACTCAAAGGGCCAATATATAGAAAAGGACAAACAGGAGGCAACGAAAGATGGCTCGGAATCAACGAAAATACAACACGGAATATAAGGTGCAGGCCGTAAAGCTATCGAATGAAATAGGATCCTCGAAAACGGCGGTCGAATTGGGAATACCGGTAGATACGCTGTACGGATGGGTCAAGGCTGCCAAAGAGGGGCGAGGCGGAGCGCATACACCGCAAACCGCAATGAGTCTGGTCGAAGAATTGAATACCCTGCGCAAGCAGGTAAAGCAGCAAGAGAAAGAAATACGGCGGCTAAAGGAAGAAAATGAATTTCTAGCAGAAGCCAGCACTTTTTTCGCCGCCAGCCGTCGGAAGTCAGCAAAGGGCAGCGAATGAAATTCATCGCCGTAAAAATAGAAGACGGCAAGAGGAAAGGAAGAATTGCATTTTGCTGCAAAATGCTGGGTGTAAGCCGGCAAGGGTTCTATCGGTATCTGGTAAGCAGAAATCGACCGTGGAAACACCAACGGCTTGCCGAAATCATGCGGGAAATTTGCAGTGAGGATCAATGCAACGATACATATGGACGTATGCGGATGTATCAGGTTTTACAGCTGAAAAAGCCGGATGGCGTAGAGATTCCGGGAGAAAAGACGGTATATCGTATCATGATAAAGATCGGATTAACTCATCATCCAAAACGCAAGCCCAATGGAGTCACAAAAGCTGACCGACAGGCAATGAAATCAGACAACCTGCTGAAAAGAGACTTTTGTTCCGATGAGCCTCTTAAAAAATGCATTACGGATATTACAGAGATTAAAGCAAAAGATGGAAAGCTCTACACTTCCGTCATATTTGACTGCTTCGATCTGAGTGTTTTGGGAATTGCTATGAGTACAAACATGAAGGCAGAACTGTGCGTTCAGACATTGGACAACGCAATGGCTTCTTATCCGGCTTTGCACGGTGCAATTATTCATTCTGACCGCGGTGCTCAGTATACAAGCGATCTATACCGCAGAGCAATCACTCGGTATGGTATCTGCCAAAGTATGAATAGTGCAGGCGGACGCTGCCATGACAATGCCCGCTGCGAAAGCATGTGGGCAAGGATGAAAACAGAACTATTATATGACCGCTACGATCCGGAACAGTTGACCGTGGAGCAGCTGAAATCGCTAGTTTGGAGATACTTTATAAGCTATTGGAACAATCGCCGTACTCGCTCCGCTAATGGCGGCTTACCACCCATGCTGAAGTGCAGCAGATTCTATGCTGCTCAGGCAATGGCTGCATGATGCGGCTACTCTTTGAGTTTTATCTGTCAACTGATATTGACAATATCATCTGTCCCAGGTTCAGAGCGCTATGAATGCAGGACCGGGCTTCAAAAGACATCATTCGCTCTTGGCTTTCATGAATGAGCCGTGCCCCGCACACAGAAAAGCAACAGCGTCAGGATGTCCGGCGCTGCTGGCTTTTTTTACTTTTCTTGTCTGATGTCTGAGAGAAACCTCTGTATAAAGGGATGTTCTTTTACGTTATTTGCTTGGCCTGTGGCGCACTCGGCAAAGAATGTGAGTCGCCGATTATCGGGAGTGAAAGCCAGACCTCATAGCAGGCATTTCTCCCATGATAGAATACTTCAAAACCGGACAGCCCATTTAACTCTGTATCTACGATGAGAATATCCTGATCATAAGCATTATTCTCTCCGAAAAGATTTTGCTGAATTTGCTCCAGCATATCAGACTCTCGTTCATCCTCAAATATGTCAAACCGAATATCTTGTGCCACATTCTTGGCCCTGATTCCGCACTAATACGCTGACGGGGGATCCGTGTCTAAATAGCAGCCTTCCGGGAATACGACCTACCAGTCTTTGCCATGGAACCGGCCTTTCTTGAATAGAAACATTTCCTGATCTCCCCTTTTAATTGGCAGATATCATACTCTCATCCCTACAAACCATCTTCCGCTGTCCTCATAAGCCTTACAATCGGATTCCAGTCATCACAGCAACCCATCATACTCGTATTTTCTTCTCTTTCCCATACTGCAAAAGAAGAAGAATCATTCCGGCAAAAACCACTATTCCGCTAACACCACAGAACATTATTTTATACCCAAATGGTTCTACAAAAAAGCTTCCTAAAACTGGGGCAATGGAGTTCCCTAAGCTCTGTCCAATTTGTACCGTAGAGACAGCAACCCCTGATTTTGATTTATCCAGTTGTTTTACGGCGTGGGCCTGAATCGTAGGAGTTCCTGCCCCTTGGCCAAGAGCCTTGCAAACAGCAGCGACCAACATTACACCGAGCGATGTAGCGGTCCCGATAAAAAACATTCCTGCTGCCGCAAAGATAACCGCCGGGATAAGGACAAAATAAACGCCCTTGACATCCAGAAGTTTACCAGTAAGAGGCTTCGAAATGATCAGCGCAATTGAATATACTGTAAAAAACATGGAAATATTGGCAATAGAACGCTCTCCCGCAAGAATATCCAAATATGTAGAGACAAGTCCATTTGCAGAACTAAATACCGCCGTTAGCAGCATGAGCCCAAGAAATTCTATCGCAAAAATGTCCCTGAAATGCAAGGACCTCTTTTCATTGGAGTGACATATGTCTTCATAGGGAAGAACAACCACACATATCAAGGCAATACCAGCTGCAATTGCCGCACCAATAAAGGCTGCGCCATAACCAACGCTGTCCCGTAGTCCTAAACCAATAGATGGAGCTGCAGCCTGCACAAGAGGAGTTACCAAACCAAAATACCCCAAGCCTTCTCCCATTTTATTGTGTGGAATATAATTACTGGCATAAGCCACTGTAAGTACATTGGATATGGCAAAAAAGATACCGGTTATTGCCCTCATTACAAATAACATGACTAAATTCGCCACAAATACATGAGAAAACAGACAAATAGAATAGGCAATCTCAGTTACCAGCAGTAGTTTTTTTCGATTGATTCTATCAGACAGAACGCCTGCCACAGGACACATAAACATTGCTACAAGCGAAAGCACACTCGACACACTTGATGCAGTTGTGATATCAGCCCCGATAGACATGGCGTACTTTGTTACCAGAGGAACAGTCATGTATCCTGCCATACCATTTCCGAAATTGATAAGAATTAATAAGAAGAATTTCCAGGTCCATAGTTGTTCTGCTGCAGTGTTTCTTTCCATTCTTTCAGTTTCCTTCATTTCCTTTTTAATAATTGAATCTTTCTTTTAAGCATTGTATCTATTCCCCCATAAAAAATCTATAAAAAACGGTAAAATCATTTTAACAAACCTGCTGTGTTTCGAGATCAATCCGCCATTTTTATAAAAGAGCGCTCTTTTATGAATTGTTAGATCGTTTGTGACATGTTATTATGAAAGTGTCACAGAATATCTGGCTTTATCTTTAATAATTATAATAATTATGTGAGGTGAAAAAATGGCAAGAAATTTTATCTGCACCCTTGATTACCCAATCGCGGCCATGGCAGATGGGAAAGTAAAGGGATTCGAACTGGATGGCGTTCTTCACTTTCAAGGGATTCCCTACGCTAGGGCGAAGCGTTTCCATCCCGCAGAACCCATTGAGAAATGGGATGGAGTAAAAGACGCTACCAGCTATGGGCCCATCGCTCCAGCATATGGAGACTCTGCCTATGGCAGTTCCGTACCTCAAGGTGAGCTCCTGATGTCCCAACGATTTTGGCCTCAGAATGAGTGCTGTCAGAATCTTAATGTCTGGACTAAAACAATGGACAAAAATGCCAAAAAGCCCGTGATGGTCTGGTTGCACGGCGGCGGTTTTTCTGACGGATCCGCCCTTGAACTGGAAAGCTATGATGGCGCAGCTCTTTGCGAACATGGTGATGTGGTGGTAGTTTCCATTAACCACCGTCTCCATTTACTGGGATACCTCGATCTTTCTGCTTTTGGTGAGCAATATTGCAACTCAGCGAATGCAGGTATTAGCGATTTAGTTGAGGCTCTCAAATGGGTGCAACGCAATGTTGACGCATTTGGCGGAGATCCAAATAACATAACAATTTTTGGTCAGTCCGGAGGCGGAGGAAAAGTTTACACGCTGATGCAGACGCCTGCGGCAGCGGGCCTTTTCCACAAATGTATTATAATGTCCGGTACTGATAATTTTGATAGAAACATGGATCATACCCCTATTGTCCGGGAAATGCTTAAAAATTTGAGCATTTCTGCGGACGAAGTGGAGAAATTGGAAACCTTCCCCTACTCGGCTTTGATGAAAGCGTATTGCAAAGCAGCGAGAACAGTGGGTGCCGCCATCAATTGGGGGCCTATTGCAAATGATTATTATGTAGGACATCCGGTAGATGTGGGTTTTACTGATTATGCCAAAACGGTTCCTTTGATTGTGGGTACTGTGATTGCCGAGTTTGGCGGTTTTCGAGGTGGGATTTCGATTGCCTCCACAGAGGCTGAAAAAAGAGCGGCGGTTGAAGACGCCTTTAACGGACATGCCGATGAGATCATTCCGCTCTTCACGGAAGCTTATCCAAACACCGATCTTTCTGTGCTCCCAAAACTGGACACTTGGGTACGTCCTGGAGCAACAGCCTTCCTAGACACCTTTGTGACTGGCAAAGCAAAGGCCCCAGCATACCTTTACCAGTTTGCACTGGTATTTGATGTGAACGGAGGAACTCCCGCCTGGCATTGCTCTGATATTCCTTTCTTATTTCACAACTGTCACCGCGTGCCGTGCGCTAATATAGAAGAGGTTACAGATCGCTTAGAAAGCGAGATGTTTGGCGCTGTCGCTGCTTTTGCTCATACTGGAAATCCAAATCACGACAAGATGGTACAGTGGTTGCCTTACACAGTTGAGAACAAAGAAACCATGGTATTCGATCGAAAAACGGCTCTTCGCACAAATCAGTATGATTCGTTTCTTCTCAAAAAAGTGCGGGATTGTTTGCCAAAAAACACGGGTAGTTTTGTTATGCCTCTTCCCGTAGAAGATGAATATACCAAATAAGGAGAAATTGATATGGCTAGAAAGTTTGTATGCACGCGAGACTATCCCGTGGTTGAAACTGCCGCGGGTAAGGTAAGAGGATTTGAACTGGACTCTGTTATTACGTTTTATGGAATCAAATACGCTGATGCTGAACGGTTTCAAATGCCGCACCCGGTAGAGAAATGGGACGGTATAAAGGACGCGACGAATTATGGCCCTGTCTCTCCAACATACGGTGATCCTATACCAAACGGTGAGCTGTTGATCCCTCACCGTTTCTGGCCGGAAAACGAACATTGCCAGTATCTGAATATTTGGACCCCTTCGCTTGACAAAGCTGCAAAAAAACCCGTTCTAGTGTGGTTTCATGGCGGTGGTTTTTCCGATGGATCTTCCATTGAACAGGTTGCCTACGAAGGAGACAACCTCTGTAAATACGGAGATGCCGTCGTTGTAACCGTCAACCATCGTCTGAATATTCTGGGTTTCTTAGATATGAGCTCTTTTGGGAAGAAATATGAAAACTCCGTGAATGCTGGATTAGCGGATATCGTAGCTTCTCTGGAATGGGTTCGCGATAATATTGCCGCTTTCGGTGGAGATCCGGATAACGTTACCATCTTTGGCCAGTCTGGCGGCGGCGGAAAAGTATACGCTTTGCTGCAGACTCCCGCTGCAAATGGCCTTTATCATCGGGCCTTCATGATGTCTGGTGGCTGTGGCGCTCACGATGGGAAAGTTGATCATCGCCCCTTCATTTTGGAGATGCTGAAAATTCTGGGCCTTCAGGAGGACGAATTTGAGAATTTAGAAAGGATTCCCTATTCTCTGCTGATGAAAGTGTTTAACAAGGCATCCCGTAAATTAGACATCCCATTGACATGGCACCCAGTGATGTGGCATCCTGTTGCCAACGGCTGGTACCTTGGGACTCCTTTTGAGGCCGGATTTAGCGACTACGCTAAAAAAGTACCGACAATGGTGTCATCTGTTATTTCAGAGTTTAACAGTTTCGGCGGCACGGGCAATGTTTATCCGGATTCATCAGAAGAAGAAAAGACAGGGTACATCGACCAGTACTACAATGGCCACGGCAAGGATATGCTGGCGCTCTTTGAAACGTCCTATCCCGGTAAGGATATTCTGATTTCCACGCAACTTGACTTTGCGCATAGGCCGTCCGTCATCAAATATATGGATGCCAGAGCTGCATGCGACGCCGAGGCGCCAGCATATGTTTATCAACTGGCTCTTACCTTTGATGTCAACGGTGGTACTTCCGCATGGCATTGCTCTGATATTCCTTTTGTGTTCCACAATACTTGTCGTGTAGGCAACGCAAATATTGAAGGGGTAAGCGATAGTATTGAAGAACAGATAGCAGGTGCTCTGATCGCATTTGCCCGAACCGGAGATCCAAATCATCCCGGCATGCCCGAGTGGAAACCCTATACCACTGATGAGCCTGTCACAATGGTCTTTGACCGAACTACAGAGCCGCGCATCAATTTGGATCGGGAATTGCTGGCAAAGGCTTCCGAATATGGCCCGAAATGGCCGGAATTCAAGGGACTCGAGCCTCCAAAAAGCGACGACGAAGATGAAAATGGCAGAGCTTGGCTTTACTAAGATCGTATCCCGAGAGTCAGTTCCTTCGTCTCCCCCCCTGATTGTTTTGCTGAAATGCTAAAGTGACAAAGGGAACTGCCCAGCCTAAAGAAAAGGATGGGCAGTTCTCTTTTTTATTTCGTTACAAGAAGGAACGCACAACAAACTATCAATCTGGTTTTTTGGCAACACCTGTCAAGATATTCTTGACCATATCATCCAAACAGCTAGAACTCATCGCTTTAATCAGCTTTCGATCAAAATTTGTACGAACGCCAGTATTTTCATCAAACACCATGGTGTGGAACTCTTTGGGCGTATCCGATTCCCACTGCGGAATCGAGCAATTATTGGGATTTCCTGTCTTCACAAAGGCCATCACAGTGTCAAATATCTGTTTTTCTACTTTCTGTGTCACTCCTACCTGCTGAGTTGCAGGCACCAGCTCTGTGTTTCTGAAGACAAAAGGTATGTCAGCGCAATGCGGAGGAAGCTGGCCGCCACGCATGGGACCGTCGAGGTTAAAAATATAGTCCCAAGTACAATTATTAAGAGCGGACCGTCTTTCAATATAGCTGGTAATGTACTCCCGGAACATGAAATCCAATCCCAACAGGTCGATGATCTTACGCTCCGGGTATGCCTGACGGAACAGGGGGATCGCCTCATCTGCCAGTTTCTTCCCCAGTTTATCTTCAATAGTTTTCACAGACTCTTCGTCAGTTATATTCTTCCGGTCAATTCCTATCATGCCGAAACCATTGAATTCAGCGAAGGTTGAACCGATAATGAGCGGAATATTTGCCGTTTCTTTCCGGAAGGGGACCTCTAGCGGATCGCCAGCATAAAAACTGTTCCGGCATGGCGTTTCCCCACTATTGATTTTTTGAGGCCGAAGCTCGTAACGGGCCTGCTTAAATGCACTTACCAGATCCTGGTAGGGAACATTCTCCATTTCCTGCACAGTGGATATGCCCAAGTGATCCAACATGATCTCACCCATCCGCCTGCCTGAACCCACCGCGTCAAAGAATGCGCCTCCTTGAACACCGCTCATTATAATTCCTTTATGGTAAAGCCCATCCGCAGCGGGTGTCTGCAAAAGCGCTGTTACCTTCATACCGCCGCCGGATTGCCCGAAAATCGTGACATTGTCGAGATCCCCGCCGAAAGCAGCAATGTTGTTGTGTACCCACTGCAGAGCTGCCACCATATCGGACGTTCCCGCATTGCCTGAATTGCGATATTCCTCACCGAATTCTGAAAGATCGCAGTATCCCAGAACATTTAAGCGGTGATTGATGGAAACAAAGACCACTTGACCATGCTTACATACGTTTTCCCCTTCATAGGCCACCATCTCAATTGACGATCCTGCTGAGAAGCCGCCCCCATGAAGCCACACCATAACCGGACGCTTTTTATCGTCGCATCTGGGAGTCCAAACATTCAGATTCTGACAATTTTCACTCTGAACACCGATTCGATGTGGAGTATCCAAAGTACCATCCGGCCGGTCAGGATCCATTAATGGGCAAACATAGCTGTAGGTACAAGTCTCCAAAATGCCCTCCCAGGGTTCAACCGGTTCAGGGTCATGAAACCGTTTCGCCTGAGCGTACGGGATCCCCTTGAAAATGGTCATCCCATCGTATTCATAACCGTGGACCAATCCCTTATCTGTTTTTACAATGGCTGTTTCAAAGTCATAACGAAAAGCTTTTTCCATAGTAACACGCACCTCCGTTTTTATAAAAACTGCACGGGCTGTAGAGCCCGTGCAGCATCTAACAAAGCATCAGAAGAAACTATTTGGCATTGTACCGATCCACTGCATCCTGGTACCGTTTCGTGCATTCCTCTATATTATGGGACTTGAGCTTCTCTCTAAATGCATCGTGGGACTCCGTGTCTGTTCCCATAATATATTTTACCATCCGCTCCTGCATCAGAGTTGTAATATCTGTCATATATTTGTTGACATACTCGCTCTCTTCAGCATTCAGGGTTGCTTCAGGCATATGGATAGTAACTTCAGGACTTGCCCACACCTCAACCGCTTCAATCATCGGAACAGAGCCATTTTTTGCGGCTGCAATCGGAACAGAGTTTTCACCAGTAGAGGACTGATATCCGAAGTAAGATCGCAGAGCAAATCTGGAAAGCGCGTCAGAGATCGACAACCCATCAGGACTATTGAGAATCTGATCGGTAAACTCAATAGAGCCACCATTCCCAATGGTATACGACTCACCCTCAATGCCGTAATATTTATACTTTATTGCTTCTGGCGTGTACCAGTAATCTAGCCATTTGCTGATAATGTCGATTCGGTCCTCTGCCTGCGTCGTGACAAACACTGTTTGTCCGAGAAGAGCGTCCCATGAGCATTTCACAATCTTATCGCCCTTATTACGCACAATACCGGCAATGGGTTTCACATCAACCTTCTCGTTAGAGATAAAGCCCTGGGTGTACAGCTCGCTTCCCATTACGGTACTGAACCAAGTATCGATAAACAAAGACTGGTCATTCTCAAAATTGGAGTAGTCTCCGGAAAGCAGAGGTGAACCCACAGTAAAATTCTTGTCAATCAGCCCTTCGGCATACCAATCGCGCATGGTATCCAAATAATCATCCCAATTTTCGGCAAAAGGAGGATAAACAACCGTTTGGGTCTCCGTATCATATTGCCAATAATGGGTAGACCAGTCGGTGTTGATTCCCCATGCCAGAGAAAGTGTTGTTCCGCCATCATTCTGCAGCGTCATGGGAGCGCTCATTCCCCTGTCACGGCATTTGATCAACAACTGGTGCAGCTCCTCTACAGTTTCAGGAACATCCTCATCCATTTCTTCAAGTATGTCCGCACGGTAAGCAGGGCCCATGATTGCCCCAGGACCCTGAACAATCTCATCTGTACCTTTAATGACCCTGACAGCGTGCAGTTTGCCATCCGTAGATTTTGCCTGTTTCATTGCCTCCTCATTAGAATTCAGGAGAGACAAATAATTTGGCATATACTCTTGGATATGCGAATCCATATCAATCAGAACACCATCTTCGATCCCCTGCTCGTAACCTCCCGGATAGGATTCTACGCCGCCGGGAAACATGATGTCAAAATATTCACCGGTAGCCAGAAGTTGCTGGAAACGTTCCGGCATTTCGGCTTGCGTATAGGTCGTCCAGTTCACATGGACATTTGTCGCTTCTTCCATAGCCTGAACTCCGGCAATATCATTAAGGTTATCCACAACATTACCGTCGTACACCAGCAGAACGCTGATTTCCTGCTTGTCTTCGCAGATTGGAAGCGTGAGCCCATTAATATCTCTGGTCTCTACGGTCGGCTCCGACGATTCAGCAGAAGACGTAGAGGACCCAGAACTATCTTGGGAACCCGGATTGGAACACGCTGCCAAGCTACCTACCAGCATGGAAACTGCAAGCAGACTGGCAAAAATTCTTTTTTTCACTTCGATTTCCTCCCTTGGATTGATTTTTATTTTAGCTCTTCACTGCTCCCATTGTAATACCCGTTACAAAATATTTCTGAACAAACGGGTAAATACAAAGGATCGGAAGAGTTGAAACCACAATGGAAGCGTACTCAATAGACTTTTTATAAATTGAGGAATTTTCGACAAGAGTAGCCGCGCTGGATGTGATATCAGATGTAGAAGTAATTATTATCTCACGCAAGGCCATCTGCAATGGATACAAATCTCGGCGGGTAGGCAAATACAACAAGGCCGAAAAATAATCATTCCACTTGGCAACTGCCGTGAAGAGCATGATGACTGCAAAAGTTGCTTTACACAGAGGCAGTATGACACTCCACAATATCTTTACATCAGAAGCGCCGTCTATCCGCGCTGCCTCTTCCAGAGCCTCTGGAATGTTCCCCATTGATGTTCTCATGATGATAATGTTGAATACACCTAGGGCCCCGGGTACAATCATCACCAAAGGATTATCTGTCAGATGCAATCCTTTCATAACTAAGTAATTGGGAATCATTCCTCCGTTAAACAACATAGTAAATGAGATGAACATCATAAATGCATTACGGTAATGAAACCGTTTCCGTGAGAAAATATAGCCAGCAATTGTAGTCAGGATGCCGGTCAGCACACATGATCCCACGATGTAAAAAATCGTATTCAAATAAGAGGACCAGAGCTGTTTGTATTGAAAAATGATTTTATATGCTTGAAAATCTACATTTTTCAACGGATAATAAACCATGCTTGTGTGAACGTTCAATGCAGTAGGGTTACTTAAGGAAGCCATGATCATATGCCATATTGGGACAAGGCATACATAAGTAATCAGTACTAAAATGACCACATCAAGAGCCAAAAAAAACATACGGCTGGGCTTTTCTTTTATTCTCATGTTTTTCACCTCTTTTTCCTAGAACATGGACGTGCCAGAAAGCTTTTTCAACACCTTATTAGAAGTTAAAAGTAAAATTGTTCCTATAATCGAATTAAATAGACCTACAGCTGTGGACATTCCAAAGTCGGCGTCCTGCATACCAATCCGATACACATATGTGTTTATCACATCCGCCACTTCATAAGTCGAGGGGTTATATAGGAGAAGGATCTTATCGGCGCCTACTGAAAAAACCGCGCCCATCCGCATGATAAACATCATGATAATCATGGACGAAATACCGGGAAGCGTAATATGCCACATCTGTTTCCAATATCCTGCTCCGTCGACTTTGGCCGCATCATAAAGCTCCTGGTCCACATCGCTGAGAGCCGCCAGATATATAATCGAGCCATAGCCCATTCCCTGCCATGTACCCATCAATATGTATATCGGGCGGAACCAAACAGGTTGATTGAGCAAATTCTCACTTACACCACCTGTCATAAACGTCAGTGCTTCAGAAATTGCCCCGCCAGACTTTGTGAAACCGATTACCAGGCCGGCTGCTACAACGGTAGACACAAAGTAAGGCATGTAACTGATAGTTTGGACAGTCTTCTTAAAGTACTTATTCCTTATTTCATTTAAGAGAAGTGCAAAAATAATAGGGGCCGGAAAATTCACCACTAGGTCGAGAACACCAAGGACAACCGTATTTTGTATCAGTCTCCCAACAAAAGGCCCGGAAAAGAAATTTATAAAATTATCCAACCCAACCCATTTGCTTCCAAAGATACCTTTTACAGGCGAATATTTCTCGAACGAAACAATTATCCCAAACATCGGAAGATAATGAAAAATAATAAAATAGGCAAGGATAATAACCAAAAACATATATAGCGCTTTGTTACGCCTTACATCCAGGTTAAGGTTATGTAAAAGTACTTTTGCATCGCTACCTTCTCGGTATCCTTGCACATTTTCTTGAGCATCGGCTCTCTGACCTTGCTTTTTCTTCACAATGGTTCTCCCTTCCTTTATTTATGTGGTCATTATACACAATTTTGCCTGCCCATTCTATAAAATATGCGGCTAGAAATACGAAAAAAGCCAAGAGGCAGTAAGGGTTCATAAAAAAAGGGACTTCATTTATAAAAAAAGCCGACACAGAAGATATCTTCTCTGGTTTTTTTCACTATTTTATGGTATACTTTAGATATAAGTACAGAAATTAGTCCGAGGGATGAACCTATGCGGTTACTAAAGCGAATAAAACTTAACAACATTTTCCCTTATTATGCTTTAATTCTGTTGGTTCCTTTTGTTCTCATACTTACCATTCTTCAGGTCTATTCCATACACAGGGAAATCGTGCACAAACGCGAAGCATACCAGACCGCTGCTGAAGACATTTCCCATTCCGTACAGTCTTCTGCGTCAGATATTCTAGTACATCTTCGCGCCGCTACCTATTCTAATGAATTTATTTATATGTGTAATAGCAGCGATAAGGATGTTGTTGATCGAAATGCCCGCCAACTTCTAAACAACTGCTACCCTGACATATTTACAAACCAGGAAATCATGGCTATTTTCCTACGCAATGCACGTTGCGATTATTTATTGCACTCCTTCCGCTCCTTTGAAATGATCTACTTGAAGCAGAAAATTGAAGAAGTTGTTTTATCCTTTTCTGATGGGACCGATTTTTTCTGTACCCCGAAGGAAATAAATGGATCTACCTATTATTTTTACTCCATTGCCGATCACTATGGTTCAATCGCAGTCATGGTGGATCCCACCAAGAATGCCAGTTTCCAAGACTATGTTTCCATATATGAGGATACTGCTCATTTTTCGTTTTTTACCCATCCTCCCACTGATTCTGGAACATTATGTTTAGATATTGATTCTGTCGGTCTTTATCTGCATTACTCTTTCGAGTCTTTGTATTCTCTTCCCCCCGCCCAAATCAGTTTCCTTATTATCAGCCTATTATTGCTATTATCTATTGCATTTTTTCTGTCGTCGCTGTCTCGGCTTATTTCCAAACCCCTCCGCCTTATTTCTGATGCTATGGAAGTCATCACTGAAGGAAACTTTGAACATCGCATTCCCGAAATTCAGTCGATTGATGATATCCGTGCCTATGCCAACGGCATCAACTTGATGCTGGACGCAATTCAACAATATAAAGAAGACGAGTTTAAAAGCCGCTTGGACGCTATGCAGGCACAGCTCCAGTACCTACAATTACAGATACGACCTCATTTCTATCTGAACTGTCTAAAAAACATGAATTCCTTAATTGATTTAAAAGAATACGAAAAGGCGCAGACTTTGATCTACGCCCTTTCAAACTATCTTTCCCACGCCTTTTCTGATATTAGAAAATTTATTACTGTTCGTGAAGAACTCGAAGCGGTCCAAGACTATGTAAATTTGTGCAACAGCTTATCTTACAATATTGATCTTGGATTTAAGTTAGCCGGTCAATCCCCTCATATGAACTGTTTGCCAATGTCACTTCTGACTTTTGTGGAAAACAGCATCAAGCACACAAAGACTAGTATCAACCTCTCGATACACATTACGGTGGAAACTTTTACCGCACCTGACAATATTGAATTTCTAAAATATACACTTCGAGACTCCGGGGGAGGATTCCCCGATAGTGTTCTACAATCGCAGTACAATATTGATCCATCCAAACCGGTTTATCTTCGGGATCATATTGGAATCAACAATGTTCGCTACCGCCTTTATCTGACATTTGGTTCTCAGGCATCCCTTACCTTGCGCAATGAAGGGCAAGATGCCATAGTTGAAATCATTACCCCATGTGAACAGAATACAAAGAGGTCATTTTATGAACATATTGATTGTAGATGACCAGCCCAGCGTGCTGGCATCTCTTACTACTACCATAAACTGGAAATCTGTCGGGATCGATCAAGTATATTCTGCCAGTTCTACTCTCGCCGCAAAAAATATCATTGATAAAGAAAGTATTCAAATTCTGTTAACCGATATCGAAATGCCTGTGGAAAACGGATTAGAGCTAGTTCGTTGGCTTCGAAAAAAGGAACTTGCGGTCGAGTGTATCCTCCTCACCTCTCACACAGATTTTTCCTATGCCAAGAAAGGGATCGAACTTGGGGTCGTAGATTATGTGGTACAGCCGGCAAGCAACGCTGCCATCCTCGCGGCGGTAGAGAAGGTAATAAGCAAAATCACTTTTCAGAACATCGCGCTAAAGAATCAACTGGCGGGAAAATTTTCCAATTATGAAATTAATTATTTGGTTAAGCATTTCTTCAAATCCTGGCCAGACCCAGAGCTGTCAGAGGACTTTGAGGATCAGCTGAACAGTAAGATTAATCGTCTCAATGAGTTGGGGTATATTTGCGGAAAAGAAAGCGGTTGCCTTCTTTTTCTGACGGTAATAGACGAATGGTCAGCTTTACCTCTATCGGAAACTGAATGCCGCCATCAATATTCGGAAAATATTCGGTCGGTCTTCTCCTCTTTAAATGGGCAGGCCTCAACTTACAGCGAAGATGACTCTCATTTTGTTACTCTGCTTCTGCTTTCTTCCTACGATAACGTAGAACATTATTTTCAAGCTCTCCAACAACAAGTAAAGGACAAGCTTAAATGCTCTATAAGCATCTATTATTGTCCGACAGATCTTCGCAACCTGCGGGCAGCCTTCCGTTTTGTTACCGCTGTAGATCCTAAAGATTTCGAAAGGGCTGGTACCGGGATCACAAAACTATATCTCACGGCTAAGCATAGAAATCTGGATCTTGTCTCGCAAAATTACAGGGACTACTATAAGCAAATTGAGGAATATATCCGTTCGAATATTACAGCGCCTATTACCCGGCTGGACATGTCGGAACATATTCATATTTCACCTGATTATATCTCTCATATTGTGCGTTCCATCGCTGAATGTTCCTGTAAAGAACTGATCGCCCGTGAAAAGATGAAGTACGCCCGCAATTTGATTGAAACAACATCCATGCCCATTGGAGAGATTGCAGTGGAATGCGGGTTTGATTCTTTTGCTTATTTCAGCAAGGTCTATAAAACCATCTACGGAGTATCGCCTAAAAACGCCAGAAACCAAACGAGAAGAGGATAACGCCGTTATCCCCTTCTCGTTGTTTAGTTCTCTGGATACAAATAAGCTCGCTTTAAGGGCAACAGCACATCAAGGCCCTCTATCAGATATTTTTCCCACATCTTCCAGTCATGATTATAACCTTCCGCGCAAATATATTGAATCGGATAGTTCAACTCCTGGAGACATTTTACGTCATCTTCTACTCTGGCCCTAATAAACTCCTCGCTTCCACAGGCCAAGATGAACTGGCAAAGCTCACTCCCGTCTTCTTTGAATTTTTTGGCAATGGGCCATAGGTCGTATTTTGACCCAGCGAAATTTTCAGGTTCACCAAAGGCAATTTTGTAACTTGGCATAAATGTTCTGAAGTGCTCACTCTTCATTTCGTCAATCATCGTCTGTGTTTTTAGGGTAAGGCCAATACCGCCAGAAACATCCATACATGCCTGAAACAGATTGGGCCTCATAATTGCGATGCCCAAGGCAACATTGGCTCCCATAGCATAGCCCATTACAAAGTTATCTTCTCGTTTGGGAGAAGAGGGAAAAACTGTCCGCACGATTTTGGGAAGCTCTTCCGTCAGATAAGTAAAGTATTTGCCTCCAGCACAGTCGACACCAAAGAACTGAATATCAGGACAAACCATCATTACTTTATTCTCCTGTGCCGCACGTTCCAAAGCGATATATCTTCCCGTGACAGATTGATCCTCTCCACCGCCATGATATACATAGACTGTCTGAAATTTCATACCCAGTTCATAGGTATCTGCCACAGTTCTGCCAATAGGGTTTTGTCCCCGCGCTTGAGCCTCAGATGGATCATAAAAGCTTAGTCCGTCTGTGGGAAGAATAACGGTAAAGCTAACGTTTCTGTTCAATGATTGACTCTTATAATTGTATTGGACTAATGCCATACTCAAAAATCCCTTCCTTCACAGTTTATATTGATAGGATATATGTTTTCTATCCCATTCTCAATAAAAAAACGGTTATGTATTGTAAGAAAGAAGGAATCTTAGATAGAATCGTGTATTTCCATCCCAGGCCATTTGTGTTGCGAGGGCTTTATCTTTCCGATTATTAGTACATCTAACCTGCTCTCCGTCATTGAGCAAGCAACCACTTATTTCAACCTCGAACATTCTATTCGGAAGCTAAACAAAAAAACATCAGTCCTGTTTAGGGCTAAACTTGTGCCGTAAGACATTTTGTGTCTACTAACTATTGGCTATTTTAGTGTAAATCACACGGCTTTTTCCTATTCTGTCAGATTCCGCAGCCGCTCTGCCAGCCTGGTGTTCCGGCTGGAAACGGTGACATTGCTGACCGCATAGTGCAGCGCCTTTTTAGAGCCAATCAGCACCATGACCTTTGAGGAGGCGGCCTGCCGGATGGCGTCCATCTGCGCCTCGTCGTAATGCAAGCCGGAGGCGCGCTCGATTTCCGTCAGGGGCAAGTCCGGCGGTACTTTCCTCGTAGGGCGTGTCTGAATGAGCCGCAGCAGTTTGCTGGCTGTACCTTGCTCCGCGTAGAAAAAAGGGGACAGATAAATTGCGTCCCCATCCAGTATCAGGTCGTTGTCAGCCAGCATTTTCTCCAGCGCAGTCTCTATGGCGGGTTCTTTGGCATCCAACAAGGACATTCCCTTCTTGATGAGCTGCTCCCGTTGGGCATAGGTATGGCCCTCGTTGGCCGGCTCGTTCAGGGTGTACATCAACCCCGACCGGCAGCGGACATAGCATTCCTTCTCAAAGCCCAGCTTTGTTTACCGCTTTGCGCCGCTGGGCGGTCCCCGGACCATTTCCTTTCTCACTGCTTTCCCTCCATATTCACAGGGTGTTTGAGCCGGTCTTTTTCCTCTGCGCGCTTGGCGCCGTTCCAAAGCCCCATGTCCCCAACCAGGTACCCGGTGATGCGCCGGATGCGTTCGAAATCCTGTCCAACCCCGATCAGGGTAGATTTGTCCAGTTTCTTCAGGAGCGTCACCTACATGGTCTGCTCCGGCTGGCTGGACTGTTCCATTGCCAGTTCATTGGCCTTCTTCTCGATCTCGTGCATGATAGTGTCCTGATGCCGGGTATCCTGGTCCTTGGCCGCGTCGCAGAGGACTGTCATGGTATCCGGCAGATCCAACAGCACCTGGGCCTGCTCGTTCTCCAACGTTTTGTACTCCATCGTCAGCAGGATATCTTCCCGCACCAGATATTCCCACGCTTTTTCCAGGATCTTCGAAGGCGGGAGAGTCAGCAGTTCCCTGGTATAGCTCTGCTGCTCCCGGCGCAGCTTGTCGTACAGCTGCTCGTCTGTCGTAGGCTCCTGTTCCTGGGGGATCACCGTGAAATTGTCGTCAAACGGCATGAGGCTCAGCGACCTTCCGTTGTCCCATTTCATGAGGAGAGCGGGCTAGTCATCCACGCCGACCACTGTCCTGCAAAGGCTAGAGGGCATTCCCCGTTCATCATTGCAAAGGCTGTCCAGCTGGATTCTTGTCCCCACGGGGTACTGTTTCTTTACCATCTCGATCCTTTCAGGGTGCATCTTTATTTCGCGTCCTCCTTACGCTGTTTTGAATGTGAGCCGGTTCGCCGCGCTCAGTTCATAGCCCCTGATAAGCATGGCGGTCTGGATCACCATGAAGTACCGGGGAGACATGAGGTCGGAGTCGGCCAGCTCCGTGACTGCTACTGTCCTGCTGCCTGTGATGATGTCCCTGGCCAGCATATAGCAGACATAGGCCATCCCGTCCAGGCGGCGAGGTTTGGTGGCTGCGATGTCGATCTCGTGGGGCCCGACATGGTTCTCGGCCTGAAGCCACAGCCGGGTGTCTGCGGTCAATAAAAATAGGGCGCAGCGAATCTACGGCTGCAGCCCTTGTGGTATTTGATCTCTTTCTCGAACGTCACGCCATGGTTATCGTTTCGGAAAATCATCCTTGCGGCCTCCCTTCTTGACGTTCTTAGCGCTCTTATCCAAATCTTTCTGGATGACCTCGGCCTCCGGAGGGTCCCGGTGGAAACCAGGACCTGCTGCATGAAGCTTTCATAGGCTTGATCGATCTTGTTGTTTGTAAAGTTGGGCATATCTTGTCCCCTTTCTGTTTCTTCTGTTTTCGGGCAAAACAAAAAGGGCCATGAATTTCTTCATGACCCTTCTCAAAAAATATTCGGCTGCTTTTCATTCTGGTCTTTTTTTGGTCTTTACGCAGGTTCAAATCCCGCCAGTAAGGGATGGCATCCCCCAAAACACGTCACGCCGTGACGGTCCTTTTTGGACCCCTTGAACGCCAAAATCCCTCGGAATTCCGGGGGATTTTAGGGGTGGCATCTTTTAAGATGTGTAACCATGGTACGAGTGCTGATAACGGATTTCATAAAACAATGAATTAACCGGCAGAAACACATATATTTCATCTCGCACACGAACAGTTTCTTTAGAATTTTATTCGCACATTCGATTTTTACTGGCCTATCCGATACAATGATAACACAAGGAGGGCAGAATATGAAACAGAAATATCATCTTGCAATGGATGACGCAGAGCGGCGGCTTCTCATTGGAAGTCTGAATGATCGGCGCAGCAGGCTCTTCACAGAGGGCAGATATACCGACGCTGTTGACGAAGTGCTGCTGAAAATCATCGGTGCAAAGCGCAAGAAATTCAAGATTGTATACACGGAATGAATGGAGGGAAGCACTATGACGGAGTTTGAAAAGCTGGGTGGCACATACCGACAGGCGGGTGATTATTATCTGCCGAATCTCGAGATTGATAATCAAATCGAGGTGCAAATTGGTGTTTGGGGACAGCGACATCGGCGATTTTTGAAGGAGAACCACCGGGTGAGATACTACAATCTGTTGACCACCGGGACGCTGAACGATTATCTTGCTGAGGTGGAATCCCTGGCACAGGCGATGTTTGATACGCTTGTGAAGGAACTGTCCGAAAAAGAAAACTTGACCGAAAAGCTCAAGGCAAGTGACCTGATGGAATGGGTCAGGCGGAGCAATAACATCCGCAATCGAGCTACAGAAATCGTAAACGCAGAGGTCATTTTTGTGTGAGCAGCAACAAAATTTGATAGAAATCAGAGGCGCAGTCAGATGCAGGTAAGCACCGGCTGCGCCCCTTTTTCGTTGCTCTGAAATAGGTCTGCATTATCTTAGCGAGCAGTGCCTTTTTACTCCGTTCTGCCGAACTGCGCAAAAGGCCTCGTTAGGGGCACCCTAAGACCCGGTTACCCGATGCCGAAGAATCGATCGAAGAAGCCCTTCAACTTTTCAATGATGGTCTGCTTCTTCTCTGCACGGTTTCCACCGCCGAAGCGGGAGATTGGCGGCATCAGCCGGTCAATATCCGTGCCTGTCGTTTTGACAGAACCGTCACGGAAAGCGCTGTCCATAAAGCGGCGAGTCTCGTCGTCTTTCAGGTTTTCCTCCTGAATGATTGCAACAAGCTGCCGTTCTTTTTCTTCGGCGACAAAGGTGCGCCATTCCAGCATCACATCTGATACATCGTTGATTCCGGCAATGAAGGTTTCGATCAGTGCCTTCTTGCTACGCAGTTCAGGACTAGCGTCCACTGCTTTGCGGATCGTGATAAGCACTTCCTTGTCATCGCAGTGTGAATCGTGGTATTTCTGTACTAGAAGCAGGATGTAGTCAATATTGATCTCGATCTGCTTGATTAGCTCGATTTCAAAAACGATGTCATCGGTGATGTCCTCTTTTTCGCCACCGGGCTTGCGGTTTTTCCACTCATCCCGTAAGTCCTGATAGCGGCCAAGATAATCCTGAAAATCCCGCTCACTCAAAATTTCGCTTCCGGCAAACTCGTCGAACGAAGTCAGCAGGTTGCGCATACGCAGAATCGCACCGAACAAAACGATAAACTCCTTCTGCCACTGTTCGCCGGTAATGCGTTCCTCTGTCAGCGGGAATTTCGTTGTCAATTCCTCAATCATATCCTGGTAGCCTGGGTGATATTTTCCGTCGGCATCCTCGTAGCCAAAGTAGTAATCCTTATAGCCACGCATCAGGACGATACCGCCCGCTTTCTTATCGCCAAACAGAGAAATTGCATCGTCGGTACGCTTTTGCAGATTGCGGAAGCAAACGATGTTGCCGAACACCTTGATGGAATTGAGAATCCGGTTCGTGCGGGAATATGCTTGAATCAGCCCGTGCATTTTCAGGTTTTTATCCACCCACAGCGTATTCAGCGTCGTGGCGTCGAAGCCGGTCAGGAACATATTGACCACGATCAGCAGGTCAAGTTCCTTGTTCTTCATCCGCAGGGAAACATCCTTATAGTAATTCTGGAATTTGTCCCCGTCTGTGGAATAGTTGGTGTGGAACATCCCGTTGTAGTCACGGATGGCCGCATCCAGAAAATCACGGGAACTTTGGTCAAGTGCGGAGGTATCCTCCGGATTCTCCTCGTCAAGAATACCATCCGTTTCTTCCTCATTCGCTCCATAGCTGTAAATGACGGCAACCTTCAGCCGCTTCTGCGGATTTTCCGCCATTTGCCTCTGAAACTCGGCGTAGTAGAGCTTTGCAGCATCCACGCTGGATACGGCAAAGATGGAGTTGAACCCGCTGACCCGCTGCTTCTGCTTGATTTCCTCGATCTGCTGCTTGCTGCCGGCAGAGGCAACCTCGGCGATATTCTGCAATACGCTGTATGTATAGGTTTTATCACCCCGGTAGGTCTTCTGGTCAAAATGCGTCAGAATGTAATCCGTGACCAGTCGGATGCGTTCCGGGGCAAGAAACGCCTTTTCCCGATTGATGTCCCAAACTTCCTTGTCGTCAATATCCGGCTCGGCGTCCATCGTTTTGATGTAGTCCACCCGGAAGGGCAGTACATTTTTGTCGTTAATGGCGTCCACAATGGTATAGGTGTGGAGCTGATCGCCAAAAGCCTGCTCTGTCGTGCGGAGTGTGGGATTCTTGCTCACGCCTGCATTGACTGCAAAGATGGGCGTGCCGGTAAAGCCGAACAGATGGTACTTCTTAAAGTATTTGGTGATGGCTTGATGCATATCCCCGAACTGACTCCGGTGGCACTCATCAAAAATGATAACAACTCGCTTATCAAAAACGCTGTGTCCGGCGTTCTTCTTGATAAAGGTGGCGAGCTTCTGAATGGTGGTGATAATGATTCTTGCATTGTCATCCTCCAACTGGCGCTTCAAAACCGCCGTGGAGGTGTTGCTGTTGGCAGCACCCTTTTCAAAGCGGTCATATTCCTTCATCGTCTGATAGTCCAGATCCTTGCGATCCACGACAAAAAGCACCTTGTCGATGTAATCCAGCTTCGTGGCAAGCTGCGCCGTCTTGAAAGAGGTCAGCGTTTTGCCGCTGCCGGTGGTGTGCCAGATGTACCCGCCGCCCGCTACAGTGCCGTATTTCTTGTAGTTATTGGCGATTTCAATCCGGTTCAGAATGCGCTCGGTGGCGACGATCTGATATGGCCGCATCACCAGCAGCATATTTTCCGCCGTGAACACGCAGTAGCGGGTAAGAATATTCAGAATGGTGTGCTTGCAGAAAAAGGTCTTGGTAAAGTCCACAAGATCGGGGATAATGCGGTTGTTGGCGTCCGCCCAGAAGGAGGTGAATTCAAAGCTATTGCTGGTTTTGGACTTCTTGGCTTTCTGCGCTTTGGTATCCTTGATATGGTTGAAACGGGTGGTATTGGAATAATACTTCGTATTTGTGCCGTTGGAGATCACGAAAATCTGCACAAACTCGTAAAGCCCGCTGGATGCCCAGAAGCTATCCCGCTGATAGCGGTCGATCTGATTGAAGGCTTCCCGAATGGGAACGCCCCGGCGCTTCAGCTCGATATGGATCAGCGGCAGACCGTTGACCAGCACCGTCACATCATAGCGGTTATTGTGGGCAGCGCCTTCCTCGGCAGAGATGGCATACTGATTGATGACCTGCAGGCTGTTGTTGTGTATGCACTTCTTGTCAATGAGCTGGATATTTTTGCTTTCCCCGTTATCCCGGCGGAGCACCTGCACATAGTCCTCCTGAATCAGCCGGGTCTTTTCGAGAATGCCGGAGTTTGTGTTTGCCAGCACCTCGTCCCAGAAACGCTTCCATTCGCCGTCCGTAAAGCGATAGTTATTCAGCTTTTCCAGCTGCGTCCGCAGATTGGCAATCAGGTCAGCCTCTTTATGGATGGTCAGGCGCTCATAACCCAGCTCGCAAAGCAGACGGATGAACTCCTTTTCCAAGTCCGCTTCACTCTGGTACGCTTCCGAGCGTTTCGCCTGCGGCTTGTATTCTGTTACAACCGTGCTTTCGCTGCTTTGAGCAACTATATTGAAATACATAAGTCAATTTGCAATTAGCAAGTAGCAATGAGCAATTGCCGATTGCTCCTCCTCTCTGTATTGCCTCGGTAAAACGCAAGTTGCTTATTTCTTCTGCGTTTTGGTGATGGAAGCAAGTATTTTAATCAATTCTTTGCAATCTGCATAGATGCTGTTAAACGCCTCTTTTTCGATGTAGCCGCTTTCAGCCAACAATTCAAGCCAATATTCCGTCTCGTTTGCTTCTTTGTAAGCAATGTACATCTTTGCGTAAAAATCTGCCTTGCTTTGCGCATGAGCGGCTTCTTTTGCATTCGCGCCAATGCTTGTGCCGCTTCTCAAAACCTGTTTTGAGAGAACGTATTCTTTCTTTGTTTCGCAAAGGAATTGATAAAGTCTGATGATCCGCAAAGCAAAAGCCTTGCTTTTATCCAAAATCACATTTTCCTTCATTGCTCATTCCTCATTGCTAATTGCTAATTGCTCATTGTCTTAAAAGTCAACAGCTTGTCCCTGTAATATTCATATTGTTTCTGCCGTGCTTCGATTTCGGCGGGAAGGCCGGAGGAAAGGTCGGTGCAGATGGCATCAAAGTTGTCGAGAACATTCGCCAACCGAAGTTGTATATCCAGCGGCGGAATAGCAACATCAAACTGTTCCAAAGCTCTCATGCTTAAATTGGGCTGTGAACCATGGCTTGCTTTGGCTACAACTTGCTGTTGAACCATTTTTGACTGGAGTAAGTGAAATAAATATCGAGAAGAATTTTCGCTATTTACTCGCATGGCAGCTAATGGCGACCAAATATTAAAGCGCTCGTCGGTATCAACATACCCTACTTTTCCGGTCGTAGATCCAGATTTAACCATAAAAATGTCGTGCTTTTGTGGCTTGTATTTTTTACAACATTCTGCATCAAACTCCGGCGTTATATTTCCACGCCGCTTTTCAAAATGAATTTTGCCATCAAATACTGCTTCAACGGACAGAAATGGAATACCATCTTCCATAAGTTCTGGGGTAGTATGTGGCCCATCTGTGATAGGCTGCTTCAGCATATCGATTATTTTCCCATGGCGATAATCAGTTCTGGGTGTCAACAACTTATCCCTATAATACGCATACTGCTTCTTCCGTGCGGTAAGCTCTGCGGTAAGCTCTGCGGTAAGCTCTGTGAAATTGTCCAGTATACGGACAATTTCACGCTGCACCGGCAGGGGCGGGACGGGGATTTTGTACGGTGCCAGTATTTTAAGGCTCAAACCGCCACGGGTTCCGTCTCCATTTGAAATGGCCCTCAGTTCTTCATATTTTCCATCCAAAATGTAGTAAAGAAACTTGTAGTCAAGATTTTCGTTACATATCATCGAACAAAGGGATTGATTGGTACACAACTCAATTTCCGTTATCGCCGCTTTTCCTCTGGTTTTTCCTTGTCCAGCAAGCGCGATAACAACCGAATGTTTCGGAACAATTGTGGTGCTATTCTTTTCGTACCCTAACTGCGTTATTTTTTTCTCGGTCGCTGCAACCCTTTTTAAATTCACTTCACCGGAACTCATCCAAGGAATTGTTCCGTTCTCCCAGTAAGCAGAATTCGTTTTACTTGGGGTAGCCCCAGTTACTAACTTGCAAATTTCTCCGAGAGCTTTATACTTCACCCCATCCGGGCAAAGCTCTTGAATGAGTTCATCAAGTTTTGTCATGCCATTCACCTTCTTATTTTGCATTTTCTATTACCCAGGAGACCTTTATATTGGAACAGCAGATATAATTCATTATTATCAATGCATCCACGAGTTGATGATAGAATTTCGATCTGTATATCGGTTACCGAATTGGATTTTGCAGTATAATACGCTGGTTTAATAAGATGCTGATGCTTGTCAATTTCAACATATCCTTCTTTCAGATATAGCAATACATCCCTATCGTTATAGTTTACCAATCCGATTTTAATTTTGTTATTACCATCAAACAACAAAGCAAAACTGTCATTTAGATTCTTGATTTCTATCTTATTGACAGTCATTTTCACATCATGACTCTGCAAAAAAGAGAGAACAAAAGACAGAATGCTTATAAACAGTGCAATAAGAGAAATAATTATATCCATAGCTATCCCCTTCTAATTACTAATTGCTCATTGCTCATTGCTAATTTCAGCAACGATTTTATCAATTTCCTCTCTCAACTTCTGCTCTCGTGCGACGATCTCGGCAATCTCGGCGTTCAGCTTTACGATGTCGATCTTCTCACGGGTATCCTCCTGCTCCACATAGGTAGAAACAGAGAGATTATAATTGTTCTGTTTGCTGCCGACCTCGTCGTTTGGCACAAGGCGGGCAAAGTGCTGCTCGTCCTTACGCTCTGCCACAGCGGACACGATACGCCGGATATTGTCATCAGAAAGCCGGTTGTTCTTCGTAACCTTCACAAACTCCTTGGAGGCATCCACAAACAGAACGGCGTTGTCCGTCTTGTTCTTTTTCAGCAGCATAATGTCCACGGAGATCGTAACATTCAGGAACAGATTGGAGGGCAGCTGAATGATGGCATCCACAAAGTTGTTATCCACCAGATACTTGCGGATCTTCTGCTCGGCCCCGCCACGGTACATAATGCCGGGGAAGCAAACGATGGCCGCCGCACCGTTGGAAGCCAGCCACGAAAGGCTGTGCATAATAAACGCCATATCGCCCTTGGAGGCAGGAGCCAGCACTCCGGCAGGCGAAAAGCGCGGGTCATTGATAAGCAGCGGGTTCTTATCGCCCTCCCACGGCACGGAAAACGGCGGATTGGACACGATCAGTTCAAATGGCTGGTCGTCCCAATGCTGGGGACTGAGCAGCGTATCCTCCCGCACAATGCTGAACTTGTCAAACTCGATGTTGTGCAGGAACATATTGATGCGGCAGAGATTGTAAGTGGTCAGGTCGATCTCCTGACCGTAGAAGCCTCGCTCGATATTATCCTTGCCCAGCACTTTTTCCACCTTCAGCAGCAGAGAACCGGAGCCGCAGGCAGGGTCATAGACCTTGTTAATCTTTGTTTTGCCGATGGTGCCGAGGCGAGCCAGCAGCTCTGAAACATCGGCAGGCGTAAAATACTGGCCGCCCTTTTTACCTGCGTTGGCGGCGTACATTCCCATCAGATATTCGTAGGCATCGCCAAACAGGTCGGGATTGATACCATCAGTAGAGAACAGCGGCATCTGCGCTACGCCGTTCAGCAGCTCCACCAGCACCTTGTTGCGCTTGGCAACAGTTTCGCCAATTGCCTTGCTGTTCACATCGAAATCGTCAAACAGACCTGCAAAATCATTCTCAGCGTCTCCGCTGGCGGCACTGCTTTCAATGTGGTTGAATACACGCTCCAGCGTCTCGTTCAGGTTGTCGTCCTTGTCCGCCCGGGCGAGGACATTGCAGAACAATTCGGAGGGCAGAATGAAGAAGCCCTTTTCCTGCACCAGTCCCTCACGGGCAGTCTCCGCCTCGGCGTCCGGCATTTTGGCGTAGTCAAAGTCCTTGTTCCCGGCGGCGTGTTCGCCCTCGTTGATATAGGCAGTGAAGTTCTCCGAAATGTAGCGGTAGAACATCGTGCCCAGCACATAAGATTTGAAGTCCCACTCTGCCACATGACCTGCGTGAACAAGGTCGGTGGCAATTTTATATATTCTACGGAACAACTCGTCCCGCTCTTGATCTTTCTTTACATCAGCCATTGTAATTACTCCTTTTGGGCGATCCACGCCGCTTCGATCTCATCAAAGGGGATGTTGTTTTCTTCACAAAATGCCTTGATTTTTTTCATTGCCGTGATATTCGGCTTGGTTTTGGCGTTTTCCCAACGGTTTATCGTACCCACGGATACATCCAGCGCTTTTGCGAAATCTTCCTGTGACAGCAGGGCTTTCTTGCGCATGACCCGTATTAACTCACTTAAAGGCGTCATCAAACAGTTCTCCTTCCAGAAGATTAACAGCATTATACCATAAACCTATCATTTTCTCAACACCGTTTGGAAAAACTGAATACCAAAATACAGAGGCGCAGCCTTCGGAGTGATCCGTTGGCTGCGCCTCTGTTTGCGTTTCGGAAGAAAATTTTCAAGAACACCCTCAAAATCTGCGGCTCAATTCAAAGTAAGTAGAGAGAAGAATTTTGAGAACCGTCCAAAAACACCCCCACAAAAGGACACCCAAATTCAAAGTAAGTGAGGAGGTCTTTGCGGAACTCAAAGCCATCGAGCTGTTCACAAAAAGTTTACAAAATTTTCTTTGTTTTTTCTGTGAAAAAGTTCCCAGTTGATTAGTGAGGGGATCTATAAATGGATCTTCTCGCTGGCTACCTAATAGGGAGAATTTTTTCACAGGGGGTTAATAAACAGCCCTTCTCGCTGCCTACCTATTGAGGGGATTCTTCTCTTGTGCCTTGAAAGAGGCGAATTTTTGAAAAAGTGCGGGAATTTCGCAGAAAAATTCGGCAAAGAGAAAGTGAAAGGCGATAGAAGATTCTAGCGTAGTCCGCCGCTCTGTGGTTTTCCGCGTGCACCTTGAAAATTAAATAGCAGAAATTTTGGAGAAGAGAGTTACTAAACACCTACCCATTTTAGTAACAAGTGAGAGGAGGTTTTTCCAATGGTCATCAAAATCACACCGCAGCAGGCGAAAAGAGTCAACGCCCTGCTGCGGAAGCTGTGCGCCAACTACGACGACGGCAACTGCCTGCTGCTGGACGACGGCGAGCCCTGTGTCTGCGTCCAGAGCGTCAGCAAGTACGGCATCTACTGCAACTACTTCAAGAATGCCGTGCTCCCAGTGGACGAAGGGCTGCACACCGAGATAATGAAGCCGACCGGCGGCAAGCGCTGTGTGTTGTGCCGTCAGGCGTTTGCGTCGAGGGCGAAGAATCAGCGTTATTGTCCGGTCTGCGCCGCCAAGCAGAAACGGCTGAAGGCAGCCGAACGGCAGCGCCGAAAGCGGGCATCGGCGTCACGCTTTTAAGGTGCGGACAGCCCTGAAACACAAGGCTTTTTTGAACCCAAATCAACCCAAGCAATACAGAAACACCTTAACCGCAAAAATCCGCTTTGAAAAGCGTGACAAATTCAAGCGAGAGGAGGAATTCAATGAACCCATATTTTACAGTCAACGACTCCGAACATTTCACCTTTTACCGTATCCCAAAGCTGCTGTTCACAGATGAGATTTACCAAACTGTTTCCACCGATGCCAAGATGCTCTACGGCCTGCTGTTGGATCGGCTGTCCCTATCCGAGAAGAACGACTGGAAAGACGAGCATGGTCGGGTCTACCAATATTTCACCATCCATCAGGCGCAGGAGCTGCTGCATTTCGGACACGAAAAGGTCTGCCGCCTGTTTGCAGAGCTGGATGCAGCCGACCTTATCGAGCGCCGCCGTCAGGGGCAGGGCAAGGCCAACCGCATCTACTTAAAGGAGTTTACCCAAAAGTCCGATTATCGGAATTCCAGAAGCCCGGGAATCGGAAGGAAATAAGACTTAGAGAGTGATATTTACTACCCGAAAAAGAGAAAGAAGGTCAACAATGAATAACAAAAACACAGTGCCAATGAAACCAGCGCTCTTAAGAATTGAACAGCTACGCCCGTTTGAAGGCCATCCCTACAAGGCACAGGACAACGAGGAGATGGCTGCTCTTTCGGAAAGTATCCGGGAGAATGGTGTTCTTTCCCCGTTGATAGTCCGTTCCGTTGAAAACAGCAATGAATACGAAGTCATCAGCGGGCACCGCCGCCTGTATGCTGCCCGGAAGGCAGGTCTGACAGAAGTTCCCGTGCTGATTTGCACCCTTGACCGGGATGCCGCCGCCATTGCCTTGGTGGACAGCAATCTGCACCGAGAGCATATCCTGCCCAGTGAAAAGGCGTATGCTTACAAGTTGAAAATGGAAGCACTGTCCCATCAGGGAATCGCTTGTGGACAAGTTGGCCACAAGTCCCGGGATGATATTTCCGATACAGACAGCGGCAGGCAGGTTCAGCGCTATATTCGCCTGACCTACCTCATCCCGGAATTGCTGGAAAAGATGGACAAGGAGGAAATTGCGTTCTCTGTCGGCGTGGAGTTGTCCTATCTCGATGAATACAGCCAGCGGGATGTGCTGGAGCAATGTGAGATCAACGACTGCACGCCATCTTATTCGCAGGCATGGCGAATGCACAAGGCCGACCGTGAAGGGCTGCTGACGAAGGATGTGATCCAGTTCCTTATGAGCGAAGAAAAACCGAACCAGCGGGAGACAGTGAAGATACCCACCGAAAAGCTGCGAGAATTTGCGCCAGATGCCAACCCACGGCAGCTTGAGGACTTCGTTCTCAAAGCCTGCGAGCATTACCGCAAATACCTCATCCGCCAGCGTGGGCGGGAGGAACGATAAGGAGTGATAGAAAATGAAGCGGCAAACGAATTGGATCGTCGGCGTATCCGACGGAAAAGTCCACGAATACAAAATTGGGGATGTGACCTATTTTGTTTCTGCAGAATTTGAGCGCAGCTCTCAAACCAATCTGCGTGACCGTGTACAAAGAACGGTGGTCAGCAATCTCATACCTTTGACGCCCGGTCAAGCATCCGATACAATAGCAGCGGAATATGTGTGTTCGGCTGCCGGGAAGGAGGACTTATGCAGTCGAAAAAGAAAAAAGAGCAATTGGGATTAACAGCGCTGTACTGCCGCCTGTCCCGTGATGATGGAGCGGAAGGCGACAGTAACTCCGTAGCCAATCAAAAGCGTTTATTGCAGAAATACGCCAAAGAAAATAGCCTCGGGAATACCCGTTTCTATGTGGACGACGGTTATACCGGCACGAATTTCAACCGTCCGTCTTTTCAGAAAATGATTGAGGACGTCGAAATGGGCTATGTGACAGCGGTCATCGTCAAGGATATGTCCCGGCTTGGCAGAGATTATCTCGGTGTTGGGTACTACACAGACACCTTCTTCCCGGAACACAATATCCGTTTCATTGCGGTGAATGACTGCGTAGACAGCGATGACGGCGAAAATGAGCTTGCCCCATTTCGAAATGTGATGAACGAGATGTACGCCCGGGACATCAGCCGCAAGGTGCGGTCTGCCCATCGTATCCGGGGCAATTCCGGCGAACCGCTGGGCCAGCCGCCCTACGGCTACAGGAAAGACCCGCTGAACAAAAAGCACTGGATCATTGACCCGGAGGCCGCTCAGGTGGTGCGGGACATTTTCCGTATGTGTCTGGAGGGTAAGGGCAACGACACCATTGCCCGCATTTTACAGGAAAATGAGATTCTCAACTGCACGGCGTACTGGCACGAAAAAGGCATCGGCAGGGGCGGCAAAAAGACGCAGCCAAACCCTTACCGATGGAAAAACAGCACCATTCGTAAAATCCTGACCCAGCAGGAATACTGCGGCGATGTGATCAATTTCAAGACCTACTCTAAATCCTTCAAGGATAAGACTCGCATCGATAACCCGGAAGAAAACTGGGTCATCTTCAAGGATGTTCACGAGCCAATTGTCGACCGGGACACCTTTGAGCAAGTACAAAAGAAGATCATCAAGCGGACAAAGCGCCGTGCGCCGAAATCGGAGAATGGCGAAAAGAGCATCTTTTCTGATCTGCTGTACTGCGCCGACTGCGGTCACAAGCTGTGGTATCACGTCAACACCATCAATAAAAATATATGCTTTTTCTCCTGTTCCAATTATGTAAAAGACTACCGTGGCAGTTGCCCAACCCGGCACTATGTGCGGGCGGACGCTATCGAGCAGGTGGTAAAATTGGAGCTACAACGAATGGCGCAATTTCTGCGGGACGACGAGCCAATGTTCGCCGACCTTCTGGAACGCAAGTCCAACCGGGAAATCGCAGAGGAAAAGAAGCGCCTTGAGGGAGAGCTGCAAAAGGCACGGATGCGAACAGAAACCGTGTCCCGACTCTACAAAAAGGCCTTTGAAAAGAATGCGGAAGGGCTTCTTTCCGACGAGGGCTTCCTGCAGATCACCCACGAATACGATGTAGAGCAGCTTGACTTGAAAGCGAAGATCCCACAGCTCCGGGAGCAAATTGCGGAGGCGGAGCGGCAAGCGGCCAATAAGGACAAGTTTATCGCTGCCATCCGAAAGTTTATGCAGATGGACGAGCTGACCGCACCGCTGCTGCGGGAGCTTATTGACCATATCGAGGTGTACGAAACGCAGGGCGTCGGAAAAAGTAGAACACAGCGAATCGCAATTCACTACCGCTTTGTGGGGTACATCGACATCCCGGCAGCGCCTCTGACAAGCCATTATATCTCCGAAACAAGACAGGGCGTGGCCGTGGAATATATCCCCGCATAACGAAGGAGAGCAGGCGAAATGCCTGCTCTCCAAAAGAAGCATAAAAAATCGAGTGTTCATAACATCAAATCCGTTATGAACACTCGATATGGTGCGGGTAACAGGACTTGAACCTGCACACCGAAGTACCAGAACCTAAATCTGGCGCGTCTGCCAATTCCGCCATACCCGCATATTTTGTTGACTAAACTATTATACCGTATTCTGAGGAAAAATCAAGCCCAAACAGAGAAAAACCCGGAAAGAGTTTCTCTCCGGGTAATTTCTCTTGAGCAAATTCCTTATGCCTTCTTCTGCTCTGCGAGCGCTTCTTCCAGTGCGAGCGCGAGCTGATCCGGGCAGGAGGTGTTCTTAAAGCCGCACTTGATGCCCTTGCAGCGCTTTACGTATTCGTCAACGGTCATGCCGGCCGCAAGCGCTGCCACGCCCTGCGTATTGCCGTTACAGCCGCCGTCGAATTTCACGGAGCGGATAACGTCACCGTCGAGCTCTACATGAATGCCTCTGGAACATACACCTTTCGGTGTGAAATCATACTTCATTTTGCATTTCCCTTTCATTCAGAAAATAATTTATCAAATTCGGATTCGGCCGTCGTGAACGTGCCGACCGGATTTTTCTTCGTCGTGTAAAAGCCGTGATAATCCGTGCCGCCGGTGACGGCAAGGTCATACTTTTCGGCTAAGCGCAACATTTCCGCTTTATCCTCCTCCGTGTTGCGCGGGTGATAAACTTCAATGCCGCGGATGCGGTGGTTTCTGCACAGCTCGCGCAGAAGATCCATGCTGTGGTATTCGCTCGGGTGCGCCAAGACCGCGATGCCCTCTGCGGCGTCAACCGCATCCATCACGGTATCGATGTCGGGATAATCCACCTTCTCGTAGGCCATGCCCGTTTTGGAATCATAGAGCTTCTTAAAAACCTCGCCGAACATCTCACTCGCGTAGCCGGCGTCCATTAACGCCTGCAAAACGTGCTGCTTGTAGATATTCGTCGAGCCCTCCGCGCGGCGCAGAATCATCTCGCGCGGAATCGCATACAAGCGGCAGACTTTATCAACGGAGCGTAGCATCGCCGCATGGCGGCTGTCCGTCGTTTTTTGCAGCAGCGGCAGCAACACTTCGGGCTTCTTCGGCTTATAGCACAGGATATGCGCTTTGCCGTGACGCTTCGGGTCTGCAGCAGAAATTTCCACGCCGGGAATCACCGTCACGCCCGCTTCCCGCCCAAGCTCCAACGCGCACTCGCAGCCCGCCATGGTATCGTGGTCGGTGAGCGCGAACATCGTCACGCCGCGGAGCGCAGCAAGTTGTATAAGCTCCTCAAGCGGCGTGGAGCCGTCCGAATATCTTGTGTGGCAGTGCAGGTCAATAGACATTGGTTTTCTCCTTTCGCGGCTTTTCCGGCGGACGCGTCAGCAGCTTTTCGGCTGTGAAGCGCCGGAACCCGAAGTTGAATAAACACAGGTCGATTCCAACGATGATCGCTGTCAAAATCAAAAGCGCAATACTGTTCAAGCGATACAGGCCCATGATCTGCCCGATGAAAATGAGCAAAATCGGCAGCACGATATAGCCGGAAATTTGAATGGATTCCGCTGTGGAGCGTGCTTTCACAGTCAGCATCGTAGCAAACGTAACGCCCAGCACCGTGATGGCCGGCGAGAGCAAAAACACCAGAACGAACCATGAAAGGTCAAAGAAAAACGGCGCTTTCAAAACCATATCGCCGATAGCCGTGACGACAAAGAACAGAATAAACGAAACCGCCGTGACAAGCCCGGAAGCCAAAACACTGCTTGCCGCTTTTACCTGCAAAAAGCGGCGCACGCTGAACGGCGCAAACAGAAGCGTTTCCATTGTGCCGTGTGCCCGCTCGCCCGCAAACGTGTACGAAGCCGTAATGATTGCCGATAAAAGCGGAATGAGCATAAACAGCATCGGCGAGATAAACGCCGTGAAAATGTAGAACATCTGCGCGCGCTCGTCCGTCCCCTGCGGAATGTTATCGAGCAGGTTTTTAAACTGCTCCACACCGGAGGATTTCGGCGAGACCATAGCGGAAACGAACAGGAACAAAAGCGGGAACGCCACCGCAAAAACGAGCGGCAGTGCGATGAGCAACGTCAAGATCAGCCTGCGGCGGCACAAAGCGGAAAGGTCCTTCATCATGAGTGCACGTTCCGCTTTGGAAAACAGCTTATAAAACAGCTTCTTCATGCGGTATCTCCTCTCCCGGCTTTTTCACAAACGCGTAATAAACATCCTGCAATGTGGGCGTACACACGGATGCTTCGTAAATGCCGACATTCTCCCGCACAAGCCCGGAAATAAGCTCCGGCATATCGGCTTCGGATTCGATTGGCTTTTCCCACGCGCCATCATGCAGTGTGAAGTCCTCCGGCATCTTCTGCGTGTCGCTCACGCGGATTACCGCCATAGGCGTCAATTCAGAAGCGGCCGTAAGCATCGAAAGGTCGCCGCTCGCCCGTAAAAAGCCGTGCTCCAGCACCGCAAAGCTTGTGCAGATCTCTTCCGCGCTTTCAAGATGATCGGTGCAAAGCAACACCGTGGCGCCGGTTTCCTTTGCGTAATCCGAAAGTGTACGCAGCACCATTGCGTCCGATACCGCTTGCTCGCCGCCGGGCAAACCGTCCGAAAACACGATCTGCGGGTGATGCACAAGCGCACGCGCCAGCGATAACCGGCGGCACATCTCTGCGGAAAACGTGTAGACCTTGCGGTCGCGCGCGTTCCAAAGGTCAAGCTTCTTCAAAAGCTGCGCCGCATGTGTACGGGCTTGCTCCTTGCGCATGCCATACATGGAAGCGAACATCAGCAAGTTTTCCAGAGCGCTCATGCTTCCAATGCAGGCCGCCGTATCGGTAACGATACCGCTTTTCGCGCGCAGTTTGCGACTCTCTTTTACAGAAGAAAGTCCCAGCACTGTGCTGTCGCCGAGCGTCGGGCGCACAATACCCGTTAAAAGGCGCAGCAGCGTCGTTTTGCCGGATCTCTCCGGGCCGAGGCAGCCGACGATCTCCCCGGCTTCCACTTCAAGGTCCACGCCATTTATCGCAATGATGTCGCCGTATTTTTTCGTTAAATTTGCAGTTTGTATCGCGATCATCTGCTCACCGCCTCTCAGCGCACATCGGAGGTGCCTTTTCGCGCAGATAGGTTGATTCCAAATCAGCCATGTGCAGCTTCACGGCGAGCGGATAGCGGTCAAATGCCAGGCTGATGGCAAAGCTGCCGCCCTTCGCCGCGTCGTCAAAGCCACCCATGTGCCAGCGGATTGCCATGGCCTCCACGGGCTTTAGACGCATAAAACGCTCGATGAGGTAAACGGATTTTTCACCGTGACCGAACGGGAATGCATCGTCCACCGTGTAAAACGGACGCTTTTCCCACTGCCCGGTCTCGTCATTTTTCACGTTGCGCGTGGAGGTCTTATAAAACTGCGATTTGCACACGTCGTGCAGCAGCGCACATATCGCAAAGCTTTCTTCACTGTCGCCCTCGTCAAACCAACGCTCGCGCATCGCCTTGTAGACATTCAGGCTGTGCATCACAAGGCCGCTTTCGCAGGCACAGTGGAACTTTGTGCTTGCCGGCGCGGTGTAAAAATCGGTGGTATCCAGCCACGCCAAAAGCTTCTGCGAGCCCTCGCGCGTGATATTCTGTGTATAAATGGAGATAAATTCCTCTCTGTACGGATTCGACATGCTTGTCCTCCCGTAGATAAATTTCAAACTCTGCGTATAGTATAACACAGAAATCACGTGTTTTCAAACAGTTTCGCGGTTTGTAAAGAAAAAGAAAGGTCATCGCAGCAAATGCCGAAATGACCCTTCCGGTAAATCAATGATTGCCCGCGCAGCCGTGCTTATCTTCCCCGCAGCTATGGCTGCCGCAGTCATGACCGTCTTCGTGGTGATGGTGTGCACAGACGGTATCCGGGTTATAGAGCAGTGTGCCGTTCAGCAGCGAATTGACCGCCGCGTCCGCGCTGCCGGAAACACCGGGATACAACTCGATGCCCGCTTCTGCAAGCGCCGTGCGCGCACCACCGCCGATGCCGCCGCAGATGAGCGCATTCACGCCGCGCTGCTTCAAAAAGCCAGCCAGTGCACCGTGGCCGCTGCCGTTTGTGGGCACGACCTCTGCATTTTTAACTTCGCCGTTCTCAATCTCATAGATCTTAAACGCTTCGGAATGGCCGAAATGCTGGAAAACCAGTCCGTTCTGATACGTTACCGCGATTTTCATGTTCATGCTTCCTTTCAAATCAAATATCCTATTTTCTGCTACGTGCAGAATATGCTCTGTCTGCGGCTGTGCCGCGTTTCGGCATTTGTCATATTCCGCACGGCTGCACCCGCCATGCTGCGGTGTGCAGGGCATCTGCTCTGCAGAAAACGCCATGCGAGAGAGCTGGCTGCTGAGTTCTTTAAGCGCCGCGCGATTGACGGTGTAGTGCATGAAATAACCGCACTTTTCGCCGAAAATGAGCCCCGCTTCACGCAGAACTTTTAAATGCTGTGAAACCGCCGCTTCCGAAATATCCAGCTGTCTTGCCAGTGCGCGCACGCAACAGTTGCGGCGCAGCAAAAGGCGCAGCAGCAAAAGGCGGTTTTCATCTGCCAGTGCTTTGAACATCATAGCCGTTGAACCCATAACGTCCTCCTGATTAAGCATTTACTAAATTAAATTATAGCACGAATTTTAATTAAGTCAATACTAAATTAAATTTTCGCCTGTAAAAAAGCAGCACACCGAAACGATGCGCTGCCAAAAACTTTTATGTACGGTCATTCAACAGAACGGAAGCCCTTGCCGATGATCTCGCTCGTATTCGTGATGAACATAAATGCCTTTTTATCGACGGAACGGACATACGCGCGGAGCTTCACAGCTTCACCGCGTCTGCACGCAACCATAACGACCTTGCAGCCCTCATGCGAATACGCGCCTGTGGCATCCACAATGGTCGAGCTGCGGTTCATCTTATGAATGATGTAATCGCAAATCTCCTCCGGGTGCGTGGTGACAATGGAGAAATATTTGCAGAGGTTAATACCTTCAATCACAGAATCGACCATGAACGCTTTGATAGCAAGACCGAGCAGCGAAAACAGGCCTGTGCGGATATCGAATACAAACGTCGCGGAAAATGCGATGAGCGCATCGCTGACGAGCAGCGCTTTGCCGATATCAAGACTCGTGTACTTTTTGAGGATCATCGCAACAATATCCGTGCCGCCGCTCGAAGCGTTGCAGTTAAAGAGGATCGCCGAGCCGACCGCCGGCAGCATCATGCCGTAGCACAGCTCGAGGAACGGCTGATCGGTAAGCGGCTTGGAAAGCGGAATGACCTTTTCAAACAGCCACGTCAAAAACGAAAGCAGCATGCTGCAATACACGGTAAGCACACCAAAACCGCGTCCTAAAATGATAAAACCGACGATGAGCAGGATGATATTGATAATCCACATGATATCCGCCGTGGAGAACGACGGAAAAATACGACCGAGCAGAATAGAGATACCGCTCACGCCGCCGGTGGAGAAATTATTCGGAAATTTAAAGAAATAAATGCCGATGGCAAAAATAAAGGTGCCAAACGTGATGAGCAAAAATGTCTTTAAATTTTGTTTTGTAAGCTTTTCTTTAACGTTTTGGATTGGGTTATTCATACTACGCCAACTTTCCTCATTGCAGGCAAGCCGCCTGTTTTTAGTCCGTCTGAGATTTTAACACAGCAAACACCAAAATTCAACAGGAAAGCATACAAATGAATAATTGATTTTTTCTCCGTCATTTTTTGCAAGTTGCGTCTTTTAAAACTTGCTTTACATATGTTTCGAGCGCGTTTTGATACGCCGGAAAACGTTCCCGAAGGGAAGCGGCAAACGCCTCGGACTGTATGAAATCGCAGAATTTGTCATACGGCAGAAATTTGTAATCGATCGTTTCATTCGCCTGCAGCGTGATTGGGATATCCGCGCTTTCAACCGTTGCGGCATACATGTAAAACACCGTTGGGCCATGCGTCGGACGCAGCAAAAAGTTATGATGCAAAAAGGAGAGCGGTCGAAACCGTTCTCCTTCTTTGCTTTTTAAATCAAATCAGGCTGCGGATGTAATCTGCCGCCTTGCGGATATCGCCCTCAGGGTCGTCGCCGACTTCACGTTCAATCGTCAGGAAGCCCTTATAGCCGATGTCGTTCAGCGCCTTGAAGTACGCCGGGAAATCAACGTCGCCTTCGCCGAGCGGAAGCTCAATGAAGGAAGCATCGTTCAGCATGTCGGATTCCTCCATGCCGTACAGGATCTCCGGGCTGACATAATGCAGACGCTTGCCGTCTTTTGCATGTGTGTGCACAATGTAATCCTTCAGCGTGTAGACCGCCTGAACCGGGTCGTCGCCCGTGACCATAACAAAGTTTGCCGGATCAAGGTTGACGGAAACACCCTTGGAATGGAGGCCGTCAAGGAACCCCTTCAGCGTCGTTGCAATCTCCGGGCCGGTCTCCACGGCGAAGTGTGCCTGCATGGAGTCTGCATACGCCGCAAGCTGGCCGCAAGCATCCTGCATGATTGCATAGCGCGGGTGGCTCGGATCGTTCGGTACAACGCCGATATGCGTCGTGATCACATCGGTCTCGAGGTCCTTTGCAAGGTCTACGATGCGTTTGGATTTTTCAATGAGCTCCGGGTTCAGCTTCGGGTCGTTGAAGCCGTGGCCGAGGTCGCCGCACAGCGCAGAGATCGTCAGGCCGCGATCCTTCACGCGCTTCAAAAATTCGCGGCGTGCTTCTGCGTTCATATTCTCGGGCGACATTTCGCCTCTTGTTGCGTAAACCTGAATGCCGGTCGCGCCGACTGCAACAGCTTTATCGAGAGCCGTGAGCGTATCGGTGCGGAAGCCGTCCATCAGAACGCCGATAGAAAAGGGATACATAAGCAATTTCCTTTCTTAATGCACAGGGAGCTTAGCCCAGCGTGATCTCTTTGTGCTGCTCGGAAGAATCGTAAATCGCCTGCATCATCTGTGCCGTGATGATAACGGTGTCGATGTGAGACGGCAGCTTCTTGCCGGTCTTGATGCAGTCGATGAATGCGTCAATCTCGTTCTGGAAGTGGTCGCGCATCTTAAAGACAGGCTTATACTCCGTGAGTGCACCGTACTCGGAGCTGTAAACGGTGAAATCCTTGCCGTACTGGAGACGGATGCCACCCTTATCGCCCATGAAGTCAATGTAACACTCGTTTTCGCCGATGTTCTGCGCCCAAGCGCCGTGCAGAGAGATGACCGGGCCTTCGGTACGGATCATGCCGACAACGGAGTCGTCCACGTCGTAGGTGCCGTCGTACTTCGGGGGACCTGCCCACATGTCGGTGTATGCGTAGCCCTTCATGTCCTTGCCAAGCTCGCAGAAGGCTTCACCCGTAACGGTCTTAACCTTCGGGTCGCCGCAGCAGTACATAACGATATCAAGGTAATGTACGCCCCAGTCAATCAGAGCACCGCCACCTGCAATCGCCTTTGTGGTAAACGCGCCGCCGAGGCCCGGAATGGAACGGTGTGCACGGAAGCTGGCATGTACATGGTAGATATCGCCGAGCTTGCCGTCGTCGATATACTTTTTGATGAGGTTAACGCTGTCATTGAAGCGGTTGACAACACCGATATTGAGCACCTTGCCGGTCTCGTGCTGAACCTTCTGCATCTCAAGGGCTTCCTTGTAGGTTCTTGCAGCCGGCTTCTCGCACAAAACATTCTTGCCTGCGCGCAATGCGTCAATGGAAATAGTCGGGTGAACATTGTTCGGGGTGCAGACGGAAACAGCTTCAACTTCCGGGTCTGCCAGGACATCGTGATAATCCACAACAGCGGTACCGCAGCCGTACTTTTCAACGGCAGCCTGTGCGCGCTCGGGGATGATGTCGCAGAAATACTTGATTTCTGCCTCCGGGTTGTTCATGTAAGACGGGATGTGCGCTGCATTTGCGATCGTACCGCAACCAATAACGGCAACTTTCATTGGAATACAACTCCTTTAAAAATTTTCTGCGGGCTGCGGAAGGTTCTTTTTATCCTCCTCGGCCCATTTTTTATATTCACGCGGCGCCATGCCCACATATTTTTTGTAGGCGCGGCTGAACGCATGGATCGATTTGAAGCCCATCAGTTCGGCGACTTTTGTAACGGAATATCCCTGGCGAAGATACTCGTTTGATTTTTCAAAGCGCCGCTTTGTGTGATAGGATTTCAGGCTTTCGCCCGTAAACGCAGAAAACTTCTGCGCAATATGGGTATAACTGTACCCAAACTCCGCACTGAGCGCGCTGAGATTTTCCATGGACTCAAGGTGCACATCAATGTAATTGATGACATCGTAGACGAGCTTTTCATCGGAATTATTGCTGCCGCTCAGCAAGTAGTTTTTGTAGAACTTTCGGCTGAAAATGCGGTATACGCCGCAGATGATCTCCTGCATGTACGCTTCAATCAAAAGGTTCGAGAGTACGTCGTCCGAAATGAATTCGGAAAGCACGCGCATGAACGTGTCCTGTAAGCTGACCGCGTTATGAAACTGCACCTGCTCGTTCGTATCAAAAAAACTCTTAAGCTGTGCAATCTTCTCATTTACGATCGGCTCCACGAAATCAAAGCCGAGATAAAAGAAACGCAGCGGTTCGATCTCCGCCGAGATGATGTTGTGCATCTGACCCTTGCGCACAAGGAGCAGGTCACCCTTCTGCATGGTGTACACCGTATCATCTACATAAAATGCACCGGTGCCGGAAAGCACGTATGTAATCTCATAGACCGCCTGCTCGTGCTCAAAGGTCTGGTAACCTGCTTCGCAGCTTAAGTCCCCAATCTGATACAGAACATATGGCCCGTACAGCATATCCATACCGGCGTATGTATTATCGAAGTGAAATTTTGCCCGATTGACCGGCATTGTGGTATCGCCTCTGTGTTTACGCCCTTATTATAATGAAAGAGCGCAGGAATGTATTTGATATTTTTTGCAAATCAGATGGTAAAAAACACAACTTTACCAGAAAATCAGCTTTTCTTCGCCTCTTTTTCAATGGCATCGAGCTCCCGGCACAAATGGCCGAACAATTCGCCGCTCACAACATTTTCGGTCTCGCCCGTCATGTTAAGCGTCACGCGGTCCAAAAAAGAGGAAAACGCTTCAAGCTCCTCTTCCGAAAAGCCCTGAAACGCCACCGCGTCGATCTGGTCTAACCGCTCGCGGCACATGGCACAGACCCTTTGCCCTTCTTCAGAGATATAAAGCCGCTTGCAGCGCAGGTTTTCTGCATCCACTTCTTTTGTGAGATACCCCGCCTTCTGCAAGCGCTTTGTAGAGAGTGCAATGGAGGCCGGGCTGACGCGCAGATGGTCTGCCACCTGCACCTGTGTGCACCCGGGATTTGCCGCAATGAAATCCAGTACAGGCATCTGGCCGAAATACAGGCCATGCTCCTGCGCCCCACGCCGATGTGCAAGCTGCTGCACAAGCTCCAGCTTATGTAATTTTCTCATCAGTTCATGCAATTCCATAGCCGCACTCCTCATACACCTCTTTGATATTATTATAACCCCGCTGTTAAATTTGTCAACCCATAGTGCCGTTTTCCCGTGCACTTCGGTTCAATATTCTCCTTTACACGGGCGCTTTATTGTGCTATACTGTTAGCAACTTGATTACAACAATTTGGAAGGGGTCTTAAAAATGAATGAAACAATTCAGGTTTTGATGAACCGCAAGTCCGTCCGTGTTTTTGAGGATAAAGAGATCACACCCGAAATCAAAGATATTATTCTCGCCGTTGCCATGCGCGCACCGACCGGCGGCAACTGCATGCCGTACTCCATCATTGACGTGACGGATCAGTCCATTAAGGATAAGCTTGCCGAAACCTGTGATCATCAGCCGTTCATTGCACAGGCGAAAATGGTGCTCATTTTCTGTGCAGATTACCACCGTTGGTACAGAAAGTTCAAAATGGCGGGCTGCGAGGACATTCCCGCGCCGGAGCTCAGCAACATGGTGCTTGCAACGGAAGATGCCGTCATCGCCGCACACACAGCCTGCATCGCCGCGGAAAGCCTCGGCATCGGTTCCTGCTATATCGGCGACATTGTGGAGAACTTCGAGATTCACAAAGAGCTTTTAAACCTGCCCCCGCAGGTCGCGCCGCTTTGCATGCTGGTCTTCGGCTATCCCACCCAGCAGCAAAAGGAAAGAAAGCAGACAACTCGTTTTGCAAAGAGCTCCATCGTGTTTGAGAACCGGTATCGTGAGCTTTCTGAAGAAGAGCTGCTCGAAATGATGCCAAACGACCGCACAAAGGCGTTCTATAACCGCAAATATGTTTCCGATTTTGCGCAGGAAATGGTGCGTTCCACAAAAGAGATCTACAAAAACTGGAATTCCAAGGAATAAGCCATGCTGCACATCGGTTGTCATCTTTCTGCCTCTAAGGGCTACTACGCCATGGGCAAAACGGCACTTTCCATCGGCGCGGATACGTTCCAGTTCTTCACGCGAAACCCGCGCGGCAGCCGCGCAAAGCCGCTTGATCTGAACGACGCACAGAAGTTAAACGAGTTAGCGGCGGAAAATCACTTTGCCGTGCTGCTCGCCCACGCACCGTATACGATCAATCCCTGCTCCGCAAACGAAGACACCCGCACATTCGCCCGCGAAACGATGCAGGATGATTTGAAGCGTCTGGAAGCCACACCGCACAATTTCTATAACTTCCACCCCGGCAGCCACGTTGGACAAGGCATCGAGACCGGCGTCACACAGATCAGCGAAACGCTGAACGCCATTTTATCTCCCGAACAGACCACCACGGTTTTACTCGAGACCATGGCAGGCAAGGGCACGGAAGTCGGCTCTCATTTTGAGGAACTCCGTGAAATTCTGGACCGCGTAACGCTCTCCGACCACATGGGCGTGTGCCTCGATACCTGCCACGTGTTCGATGCTGGGTATGACATTGTAAACGACCTCGACGGTGTGTTGGCAGAGTTTGACCGCGTGATTGGGCTTAACCGCCTGAAAGCGGTACACATTAACGACAGCATCTTCGGGCTTTCCTCTCACAAAGACCGCCACGCAAAGATCGGCGAGGGCAAGATTGGCACGGAAGCGTTCCGCCGCATCATCAACCACCCTGTCCTGCGCCGCCTCCCCTTTTATCTCGAAACTCCAAACGAACTCCCCGGCTACAAAGCCGAAATTGAACTTTTGAGAGCGATGGTTGAGAGAAACTAAAAAAGCTTATATTTTAATTTAAAAGCAATAAAGAACACAAATCGTTTTAAACTAACTGCTCACGATTTGTGTTCTTTCTTTATGTCGTTCTTTTATTCCCCTTTCTGCCATTACATTTTGAACACAGCACCTGCAAATTAGAAGCAACCGTTTTTCCGCCTTTTGAAATCGGAATAATATGGTCGATTTGGAGTCCTACTCCATCCGGCATGTACTTTCCGCAATTTTGACATGTATTCGTCCTTAACGCACGCAGTGCATTTCACTGCGAAGCAATTTCACAATAACCGCAGGTTATTATTTCACTCGCCGTAAGGCGAATTTCACAGAAAAAAGGTCTTTGTCAAAAATGACAAAGACCTTTTTTCTGGTGAAGCTGAGATGCTCAAGGATGAACACCCCTCCAAAGCTCCGGTTTCGCCTTCAAATGCCGTTTCTATATCATCCAGCGGGATATGTTCCAGTCCATTTTGAAAATAATCGCGTGCAGTTGCTACAATGGTTGTTACCGTTGTATTCAATGCGGAAGCAATCTGTCTATGATTCCGATTGGAATTTTTCTTATCATCCAGAGCCAGAAGAATCAGGACACGTTTGGATAATTTATGGTAACACATTTTGCGTTAGAAATCAGCTTGTCGTCACATTAGATGAATTGACATAGTAATAAAATTATATTTTGTTCATTTTCTTTCTTTCCAGTTTACCCCAGTTCAGTTTGTTCTTCTTGTATCCCACAAATGCAGTCGCACGGACAAATGCCAGAGAAAAGCGGAGAATAGTTGTTTCAAAAAAACAAGCAATAATAGCAAGGATCAGTTCTCGAAAAGAAAGCCTCTGGTCAATGGTATAGATTCTTGAAAAATATGCAGTTAATGTGAGTAAAATACCATACAGGGCATAGCAGGCAAGAAATACCAGCATAAATTTCACATTCAGCATATCCATCACCACAGATAAAACCATTGTAAGTACACCCAAAAGTTCAATAAATGGTGACAATAATTCATAAAGCAGAAAATAAAGATAGGATAAAAGTCCTACAGCCCCGTACCGTGGGTTTGCCAGCATTTTACGGTGTCCCCACATACACTGGAACAATCCTCTCTGCCATCTTTTCCGCTGCTTGCACAATTCACTTAATTTTTCCGGAGTTTGCGACCAGCAGATGGCATCCTGTGCAAAATGAATCTTATATGGCTTACGATTCATGCGGCTGAATTCATGAAGTCTGACTACCAGTTCCATATCCTCGCCCATTGTACTGTTGTCATATCCACCTACGGCAATCACTGTTTTTTTCTCAAATAATCCAAAAGCTCCGGATATGATCATGTTTGCATTGATTTTATCCAACAGGATACGTGCTGCCAGAAAAGAACGGTCATATTCCAGGGATTGCATTCTTGCTATTATATTCCTAGGCAGCCTATATTTTATCACATGACCTTTTTTTATGACAACACCATTGGCTGGGCGGACACTTCCACCAACGGCTATTACATTTTCGTCCTCCAGAACCGGGCGAACGATTTTCTCCAGTGAATCATGCTGTAAAACAGAGTCCGCATCCATACAGATAAACCAAGGATATCGGGCTGCATTGATTCCGGCATTTAAGCTGTCTGCTTTTCCGCCATTCTTCTTGCGGATCAAAGTAATGGGCACTTTCTGGTTCGGGCATTCATAAACATCTTCCTCAGGCTGGCATTGGATCAGATGACGGATCGGGCGTTCCACTCGCTCCATATGAAATGCATCAATCAGAACCTGAGATGTTTTGTCTTTAGAACCATCATCTATTACTATAATTTCATATAGTTTATAATCCAGGTTGAGAAGTGAAGTGACTGTATCCTTCACCGTAACCTCTTCGTTATAAGCCGGAACAAGAATGGAGACCGGTATGTAATAGCTTTGCCACAGTTTATTGTGCAGCTGTTCAAGGCGGTATGATCTGTGCAGCTCAATTGCGCCTGCTACAACCGACAAAAACAAAAAGCTGGAATATCCAATCAGGTATATAATAAAAAACAGATTGATACATTCCAGAAAAAAACGAAATGCATCGGTCATAAACCCGCCCCCTTTTGTGCTTTTACTGCATCCAGCTGGTACTCTAACATTTCTTTTGCGTAGCGGTCATTTCCCTGTAAAATATCAGCTAATGCATCCCTATCTGTATTCAGAACTGCAAGGCTTTTTGCAGCATTACGACGGACATACCAGTTTTTACTGGAAATCTCTTTTTTCAAGATTTCCAGTGTCTGCGGTCCGGGATACACAGCAAGAGCAGAAATACAGGCATTCTGCAATTCCCAGAGCCCTTCCTTTTCTTCTTCGGCATGATGAAGCAAAAAAGGGACACTTCTTTCATCCTGATATCTGCCAAAATAGCGGACACATGCGATTTGAATTTCCATATCCTGGCTTGTTTCCAACATAGACAGCATTTCATTCTTCCAGTTTGACGATGCATATCTAATATAATCCAACAAGCTTACCTGCATCCTTGGATGAAATTCACTCATTTTTTTCCAAAGGAGCGGTATCAGTTCTTCTTTTTTATCGAAGGAAAGGAGTCCATCTGCAAGTATTTTTTCATGCGGAAGCAGCTGCTCATTTGCATCCAGAAATGTCAATGCCTGTATAACCGCGTGTATATCTTCTGAACTGTATAATGCCCGCAAAGCATTCTCCCTGCAATAGAGACTTTTATTTCCAAGCAGGTCAAAAAGAAATGGAAAAACAATTTCCTTAGCCTGGAATTTCGTCATATGAAATATGGCAAATACATAAGCCAAGCAGGCCTTTTCCATATCCGATTTTCTTTCATAAACCGGTATCAGTTCTTCCATCAGCCGACTTACAGATGCTATTCCCTGCTGGAATTGTTCCGGCATACTGTTTTCAACTTTATATAATGCTTCACTGAACGTCAGAAGTCTACTGGTTGAATGAAATTCTTTAACCAGCCTTTTTTCCTGCTTTTTATTTTCCGTTATATTTTCTAAAAACAACTGTCTGTATTCTTCGCAATATCGTTGTTCCCTCCTTTTCAGAACACAGGAACGATATCTTGAAATTATCTCTGTAAAACAGTTAAACAGGATAATCCCCACACAGACAATAAAATAAAAAGCAATCACAAGCTGTGCTATCATTCGTATTCCTTTCCTGTCCAGTATGTCTTCAGAACCTGGTATGCTTCTTTTAATCTTTCATGGTAGAATACTGTATTCTCCCATCCTTTCAGTTTAAGGCATCCCATCTCGATTGTATTTCCTTCACTGCCAAAACCTATAAACATCTCTTTGATTCCCACTGCTTCAATGCCATAATTTCCGTCATAATAATCATCATGGATCTGCATTCGGGACGGATCAGAAAAATTCAGCAGTTGCCATGGGATTCTAATTTCCACATCATCTCCGTTACAGATAAAATCTGCCCTGGAATCATAAGCAGATGCAGACGGATTTCCATTACCATAATGCAGCTTTCCACTTTCAAAGGTTTTTAACGGTGTGGCCGCATCCTGATACTGACCAATAACATCCCGTAATACCATGCAGATATTTTCGAATACAGCGCTGTCCTTGGCTGGTGGATCAATATAAGGATCTTCTCCTGTAATATCTTCCTCATAATTGGCATGAATGGGATTATACCGATCCTGAACCAACAGACGAGTATTATCTTTTCCATTTAAGATCAGTACAAAATCTGTAGGTCTTTCAAATTCTGCTGTACAATTTTCCATACGGGTACTGCCTGTTTTAGGGGTCGTATCCACCGGAACATACAGCGTGTCCTTTTCCAGATCAAAGTCCTTTTTATGGAGATATAAATAAACATCGGAGGCATCATACTTCACACTGATGAAAGAGCCGTCTTCGTATTGGATCACCATATCTTTATCCGTCCATTCGGAAGTATCCCCGTCCACGTAACAAACACTTTCTTTTTCCCCACAGTCAAATGCCAGCAAGCCAAAATGCTGGTCATTTGTCTGCGCATCTTCCCAGTAAATATTACGGCTTAAATCTACAGCATACATGGTATTCCAGGTATGCTTGAACCATTCATCCTGCCAGGAATAGACACAGCCTCCGGAAAGTCCGGCAGCCATAATGTCTTCATAACAATCTACCAGAATCTTTCCCTGTTCTTTTTCAGAATAGTATCCAAGTCCTCTGCTGGTCACCTGATTCTCCTGAATCTCACCTCGTCCTGTAGCTGCACCAAATTCAACAGCCAAAACCGGCATTGTATGATGTTCGTTTAAAAGTCTTAAATATGCCCGATAAGTATTCCGTTTTCCGTCAGGAGTGATACAGTCACTAAAGTCAATCTTTTTATCAGACAAGCTGTTCCATGTTGTGTATTCCATACAGGAAAAGTAATCCTGATCATATGGAGATGCACTGTAGCTGGCAAACTGACCTGATATAAATTTATCAGTTGCAGTTATATGTTCTGTGTCGATCCGGGCACATTTTCGGAAATATTCTGCAATCTCTTTAGGATAATCAAAGGGATCTGTTTCATTTCCACTGGAAAAGGAGATCAGACGCTGCTCATCATATCTTGTTGATTCATAGTGCAGCATCCTGTCACCTGTTTTTGCAAGCAGGGATTCAAAGGCAGAAGCATCTTTTGAAGCAGTAAGATAGGTTCCTTTATAAGGTTCCATATCCGGATATTTCTCATCTGTATATGCAACTGTTGTATCTTCCCATCCATTTCCGATAATATATCCCAGCACCCATTTCGAGACATCGTGTAAATAAAGTCCTGTACTTGTATCTGCATCATTATTGATGATCAGTCGTTTTCCATGGATCACATCTACAGTGACCAGGCAATTATCCAGAAGTTTTCCTGCAAAGGAGTCGGCATATGCATCCACTCGGGAGTTCTGTATATAATCATTTACCCAGATTCCCTGAAGTAAATATAACGGCTCCTCATGTTGGGAATTGTATTCATAGAACGCTTTATAAAAAGACGGACTCTGGACAGAATAGACTCTCAGCGTATTTGCTCCCGCTTCCTGGATCAGCTGAAACCAGTGCAGATAGGTTTCTTTGGTGATCGCATAATCTGTAGACCATTCACCAGGAATACCGCTTCCCATATCCATTCCTCTGACTTCAAATGGTTTCCACTTATCTTTGTCCTTTATAAGTATCTCTTTATTCTCAGTCCGGACAAATGTGTTTACATGATTGTCCCGGCCTGAGTCTACATAAAATCCGCCATAAAACACAGCTATAAATCCAATAAATAGAAGCAGAATGATGGCAGATATGCCGATAATAAATCGTTTCATATTTTAATCATTAACCTCATTATACTGCTTTACACGGGAGGATGCTGAATACTGACGCAGAGTCTCAATGTTTTCATCCAGCCATTCTCCTCTGTTTCGCAAGTAACCTTTTAACTGTCCTTCAGCGGCAGATCTGCTGTCCAAATTTCTCGATACCGGAACTAGAAGTCCCTTTGCCTGCTGTTCCACACTTCCCCATCGTGCGTCGTTTCTTTCAAGAGCAGGTGCGATAAAATCAAGGGTTTCATCGATATAACGATAAAGTGATTCCTCACTTAACAGACCTTTTCGCAAGGAATGATAGCGCTGGATGATCCGTTCAGTAAAATCCTCATCTTTGATAAGCATTTCAAACCATAATCGGTTGTTCAGGAAAAATCCTGTATAAGAAAGTTCCTCCTCGAAATAGTTATTGCAGGCATTATTAAAATCCCATACACACATACGATACAGATTATCTGTTCCCTTATAAATATAAGTGGAATAGTTTCCGGCATCTGCATTACTGGAAAGCTCATTGATTATAAAGTAATCTACAAAGCTGTCTACATCTATCATAGAAGTGTAGCCATGTTTTTCCCTGTCATAATCATATGAATACAGAGTTTTTTCAAAATCTGAAAAATCCTGCCGGATTTCTTCTGTCAGTCTGTCATCCCTGTTCCTGCTTCCGGGATACTCTATCTGCAGCTGGAAGGGGGTTTTGTAGGTATACGTTGTAAAGCTGTTTAAAGCTTCTTCGTCCGCATGCTGATGATCCAGGCGAAGCAGGTATCCGGAAAATGTGCTGTTCTTGGCATTTACACGAAGTCCCAGCCTGGCGCCATCTTTTCCGCCGGTTATCACTTCAGTCATTACATATAGACCTTCATATTCACCATTAAGAATTACTTCGCAGAATCTTACATTTGGCGCATAAGACATCATTTCTCCGGCAAGATTGTAAAACATATAATTTCGTATGGCTGTTTTATCGAGCCAGGGACCGTATAATACCCATTCATGGTGCGCATCCATTCCCATAATGGAAAGCGGATTGTTTTCCCCTTCTTTATCTACAAGTCTGATGGCATAGCTTGGCTTATCAAACGCTCTTGAGGAATTACCTCTCATTCGTATGCGGATTGCAGAAGATACATCTGCCGTTTCATTTGCATGATGGTACTCTTTGCTGTCATTTCCAATTATATCCATCTGAGCAGCAATTGTAGTTTCCCCATCAGCAGCACAGGTATAAATGCGGTTGTTTCCATCATCCTTAATGGGTCTTCCCGGGATTACCACCCCATCTGTATCAATTTTGACAATCGGAAGATATGTACACAGACCGCCATCCGCAGGATCCGTACATGGTTCCTGGGGAATTTCCTGTTCATGCTGGTGAATTCTCTCTGTATTTCGATAGTCCTGATAAAGCAGTGGCGCAAAAACAGCAATCAGGATAACCGCAAAGCAGCATGTAAATCCTATTATTTTATATTTCATATCAGTTATAAATCTCATCGCTTTGAGCTACAATATTAACACTTTCGATTTGTCCAAGGTTATAGAAATCATCTGTTAAAGCCGGATGCTGTTTCTGAACTTTTTCCAGTATTTTTCTGGATAATTCATAAATGTACTCAGCATTCTCTTCTGTCGTATTTTTTACCCGAAGAACGGCACCAGTCCCAAAATAACGAAAGACCTGGGATTCTATATTTTCACAGCGGCTTCTTTTTGCACGGATGATCAAAAGCATACGGTTATCACTGCGGATTGCTCCCACGATAAGAAAGATAAGAAAAATAGCAGAACTGCCTACTGCAGCAACCAGATAATCTCCAACTCCACAGCATATTCCCACAATGATCGTCCAGAAAATATATACAGTATCTCTGGAATCTTTTATTGCAGTTCGAAAACGCACGATAGATAATGCACCGACCATACCAAGCGACAATGCAATATTGTTTCCTATGACAGTCATAACTGTTCCTGTCATAACCGTCAGAACGATTAGTGTTACTCCAAATTTTTTGCTGTAAATCGTTCCCTTATGTGAGATCACATATGAAATAAAAATAAACAGACCAATGACAGCACTTACCAGAATATGCATTGTAATTTGCTGCCAGGTCATATCCCCCTGCTGGGTAAGCAGGTTATAAATTGTCTCTTTCATTCCCTTTCCTCCTAAAATCTGTAGTCACAGCCAATTTGTCTTGCCATACAGTATTTGCTCACGGAAAGCTCGCTTTTCTGAACGGGCAGAAGCATATGCTTGATATAGCTTAACAAAAAACCGTTATATTTTACTTCCAACACTGTAGCAAAAGGAGACATTACACTGTTTAACACCAGATTTCTATCAAACATATTGAAATTTACTTCATTAGCCCGTATTCCAGAGTCAAAAGTTATTCGAATAGAGTTTTCCGGCGCGATAAATGCAAATCTGTCATATTCTACAACTGTCTTAGGACGGTATGCCCACATTTCCATAATTGAATGACATTCCTGTCCAAACTCACTGCCGCTGTTTAAAAGTACAGAATAATCACCCTCAATGAGAGCCTGCGCTTCCCTTCTGGATAATCTTAATGATCGCTTCCGCTGATAAGGTCCCTGCTTCTGCTTCATTTCAAACAGTGCAAAATCCGCATCAGGACTATATACCCGCAAACGAAACTTCCTTCTTAACTCCAGACCATCTTCCTTTTCCTGAAAATCCCGATTTGACAAAGAATCAAAGTACAAAGAACGTACCGGATAACCATTCGGTCCATTATGTGAGTCAGCATGAACCACGTTTGACAAATAATTCCGAAGTTCTAATGCTTCTGCCTGATTAAGCAGAAATTTTTTTTCTTCCCGCAGAACATCGCGCATAGTATTATTTCCTCCTTCCTTTGCTTTTTAGTAAATACTATATTTTTAGTAAATACTATAATAGTATACACCCATAAAAATTCTTTGTCCATATATAGAATAAAACTTTGTAGTATACAATGAACTTTCGATAAAATCAACAATAAATATATAAAAATAATAATGGAAATGGGGGATGTTGTATGATATCAAACTACCAAAAAAATCTTGCAATACGATTAACATTTATCTGTGTGATCGTACTGTATAGATCACTTGGTGATAGACAGTTTCGGATGCACGGTCTCGGCAGGAGTTCATCCGCCCGACCCATTCCATTTGGTCGTTGGCTTTCAGCGTTTTCGTAATGCCCTCAGCATCTGCCATTTGCTTTACCAGCCGAAGAAAAAGCGCCGTCTCGGAATCACTTCCAAAACGGCGCTTTTCTGTTGTGGATCAGAGCGAACATTTCACGGCGAAGCCGCTGCTGAAGAAATAGGTGTTCGTCCGATACCTGCTTGGTGGAGATGGCGGGAATCGAACCCGCGTCCGAAAACCGGTTACCGGGGCTTTCTACGAGTGTAGCGGCTCTTTTGACATTCCCTCCGCGCACCGCCGAACAGCAGGCTTTGCGCATCAGTAGCCTTTAGATCATGACGGGCTTAAAGGCGTGGGCCCGTTCACGTGCACCGCTAAGTGACGCTCTTATCCCGTCCGCGGTCCTACGAGTAAGAACGGCTGCTTAATTAAGCAGCAACAGCAACTGTATTGTTGTCGTTTAATTTTAAGTTTGCGGATTTTATAGCGGTCCCGCACCGCTACTCGCTTACCAGGGCTTCCAGTCCCCGTCGAAACCTTTACATCCCCATATAAAAAGCGATATTGCTACCGCTTTTATCTGTTTTTCTCTTTCAGCGCACGCTGAATATCGCGTTGGGCATCACGCGCGGCCATATCGGCACGCTTATCGTAGAGCTTTTTGCCCTTGCACAGACCGAGCTGCACCTTCACCCGCGAACCCTTAAAGTACACGGAAAGCGGAATGAGCGAATAACCGACGGTTTTGGAAAGGCCAAAAAGCCGCATGATCTCGCGCTTGTGCATGAGCAAACGGCGCACCCGCATGGGGTCACGGTTAAAGATGTTGCCCTGCTCATACGGGCTGATATGGCAGCCGTTTAAGAGCATTTCACCGTCCACAACAGAGCACCACGCGTCCTTTAAATTGCATCTGCCCTGCCGCAGCGATTTCACCTCTGTGCCGCAAAGCTCAATGCCCGCTTCAAGGGTCTCCTCCACAAAGTAATCGTGGTAGGCCTTTTTGTTCTGGGCAATCGTTTTAAATTCTGTTTTTGCCACTTGGCCTGCCTCCTTCTGCTTTGTGTGTGATTTACTATACACCATTTTCGCGGTTTTGTCAACGCGAAACCGATTTTACAGCTCCTGTCTGCCCTCAATGGCGCGGGAAAGCGTCACTTCATCGGCATATTCGAGGTCGCCGCCGACCGGGATGCCGTACGCAAGACGCGTTACGCGGATACCGAGCGGCTTTAACAGGCGCGAAATGTACATGGCGGTCGCTTCGCCCTCAACGGTCGGGTTCGTCGCCATGATGACCTCCTGCACGGTGCCGTCCTGCACGCGACGCAAAAGTTCTTTTATTTTGAGCTGATCCGGCCCGATGCCGCCAAGCGGCGAAATGGCACCGTGCAGCACGTGGTAGGTCGCATGGAACTCATTTGTGCGCTCCAGTGCGAACACGTCGCGTGGGTCTTCCACCACGCAGATAACCGAGCGGTCTCGGCTTTCATCGCGGCACACGGGGCAAAGGTCGCCGTCCGTCAAATTGCAGCACACGGAGCAGTAATGGATCTGCTCGTGCGCGTCGATGATCGCCTGCGCAAAGCTTTCGGCATCCGCTTTATCCATGTTGAGCACGGCATACGCAATGCGCTGTGCAGACTTATGCCCCACGCCCGGCAAGCTCTCAAATTTATCGACAAGCCGTTCGAGCGGCGGTACGTGATAACCGGCCATTAGAGGATGCCTGGAAGGCTCATGCCGCCGGAGATTGCGCCAAGCTTCTCCTCTTTCTCGTTTGCGGCTGCGCGCAGTGCTTCGTTGACGGCAGCAGCGACGAGGTCGCCGAGCATCTCGGCATCATCAGGGTCGATGACCTCCGGCTTGATGTCGATGTTCTTTACTTCCATTTTACCCGTTACGGTTGCGGAAACGGCTCCGCCGCCTGCGGCCGCGGTGTATTCCTTCGCTTCGAGCTCCGTGGTAATCTGCTCCATCTGCTCCTGCATCTTCTGTGCCTGGCGTGCAAGCTGCTGCAAATTTGCGGCTCCGCCGCCGCCCATACCCTGCGGTAAACGTGCTTTCATAGTTAAGACTCCTTACTGTGTGGTTTTTTAATTTATTTTTCTTCGATCTCCACGCCAGCTTCGCGCATATCGTGCAAAAAGGCGTCGAGCGGATCTTTCAGTTTTTCGCCGTCCGCTGCGGGCGGCTTATAAGGGCCGAGCTTATACACACGCCCGGTCACCTGCTGAATGGCCTCGCGGATCTTTTCTCTCTGGCTGGCACGTTTCAAGAGATCAAACGCAATCTGCGGTGCTTCGATGAGCATGTAGTCGCCGCTGATGTACGCCGCTGAGCCCTTGAATGCCGACGCCACCGACTTTGAGTAATTTTCCATATAGCCGATAATGTCCGACCAGCCGTCGAACGGCTGCGCATTTTTTGCAAGCTCCTCTGTGGACTGCGGCTTGTCCTTTACCGCGGGTTGCACAGGTGCGTTGTTCTGTGGTGTCTCAGGCTGTTGTACCGGTGCTGCCGGTGCTTCGGCCGCGGGTACACTCGGTGCCGGGGTGATGGGACGGCGCAGGCCGCCGCGCTCCAAAGCTTCAATGCGGCGCAAAAGTGCTGCGGGTGAGGTATCCATTTCCGGCGTGCAGAGACGGATAAACGTCATTTCCATTTCCGTGCGCTTATTCATAGTCTTCATGCGCGACTGCGCGGACTGGAACGCATCGAGTGCGTGCAGAATCGTTGAAAGCTCCATGGAAAGCGCCGTTTTGGTCATGGCTTCCAGCTCTTCGCCAACGGCATTTACAAGCCCGCTTGCGTCCTTCATCGTTTTGATGAGCATCAAATTGCGGAAAAAACCCGCAAGCTCCTCGCACAGCCTGCCCATGTCTTTGGAAGACTTATACAGCGCGTCGATCTTTTCGAGTGCCGCGGTGCGGTCGCCCGTGCGAATGCACTCGGCGAGTTCAATTAAGTGCCCACGCCCCGCAAGGCCTGCCGTTTCCGCAACGAGCCCATACGTCACGTGCCCGTCGCTGCGGCCGATGCACTGATCCAAAATGGAAAGCGCGTCGCGCATGCCGCCGTCTGCCGTAACGGCGATGAGCATCGCGGCATCGTGGTCGATTGTCACATTTTCCTGCGTGCAGACCCACTCAAGGCGCCCTGCGATGTCCTCCGGTGCGATGCGGCGGAAGTCAAAACGCTGACAGCGCGATAAAATCGTCGGCAACAGCTTATGGACTTCGGTCGTCGCCAAAATGAAAATGACGTGTGCGGGAGGTTCTTCGAGCGTTTTTAAGAGGGCATTGAACGCCGAAACGGAGAGCATGTGCACCTCATCGATGATATATACGCGGTATTTCGCCGTAGTCGGTGTGAAGTTGGATTCTTCAATGAGCGCGCGGATGCTGTCTACGCCGTTGTTGCTCGCGGCGTCCAGCTCTACAACGTCCAAAACAGAGCCGTCATCCAGTCCTCTGCACACGTCGCACTTGCCGCATGGATCGCCGTTTTGAGGATCCAAGCAATTAACCGCCTTCGCCAGAATTTTTGCGCAGGTCGTTTTTCCCGTGCCGCGCGAGCCGGTGAACAGATATGCGTGCGAAATGCGCCCGGCCATCAGTTCGTTTTTTAACGTGACCGTCACCTGCGGCTGACCGACGACATCGGAAAACTGCTGCGGACGATATTTTCTGTATAACGCTTTATACAAACGGCGGCGCTCCTTTCTTTGTGGGTGATAAAAGAAAAAGACGATTGGAACGTAGAATATGTGAACGGACAGGCAGCCTGCATCGCACCAGACGATCCGCTTAATGCTGCTCGGTCCCCCGCCTGACATGGTTCACGGTGTCTCGCCGCGCAGACCTGTCCGCTCGCATATTCCACGGTATATTCCAACCGCCTTGGCTTTTTCCGTGCGCGGAACATACTTGACCGCGTACTTTAGTATTATACACGTTTTCCCTTGAAAAGGCAAGCAAAAAATCGTATAATTTTGTATATGTTCATATTTGTAACGCGCACATGGGATTTTTTGCAGATTCTGCGCGGCAAAACAGGAAAGGATGAAAGAAAATGAAGATCAGAAATGCAGAGCTCTGTGACCTGCCCTATCTGCTTGAGATGCTGGAAAACGCGAAAGCTTCGCTGCGGGCGCTCGGCATCGACCAATGGCAAAACGGCTACCCGAACGAAACCACCCTGCGTGAGGACATTCAAAATAAAATCTGCCGTGTTGTGATAGACGACGAAAACAATATTCTTGCAAGTGCCGCCGTGTATGTGGGCGACGAGCCGACATACCACGAAATTTATAACGGCGCGTGGCAGACAGAAAACAAAATCTACGGCATCGTGCACCGCATTATGGCGGCAAATAATGCGAAGAAGCGCGGCGCGGCATCGTTTTTGATGACCTACTGTGCGAAACTCTCGCTTGAAGCGGGTGTCACCTCCATGCGATGCGATACGCATCCCGGCAACATCATCATGCAGCATACGCTCGAAAAGAACGGTTACATTCGCTGCGGCATCATTCACCTTACGGACGGCGCAGACCGCTTTGCCTATGAAAAAGTTCTGAAATAACACACAACAGACACAGGCCCCGACGAGCATGACAAAACGCTCGCCGGGGCCTCGCTCATTTTATTCTGTTATTTCTTTCGTCCGGTAAAATGACACCTTGCGGCATCATCGAAGTGCGCGGCTTTCGTCGCGCCGGTCAAAATGCTTACATAGAGATCAGGCCGAATGCGTTCATGACAGAGCTGATAAGGATGATAGCTGCAAAGACCGGGCAAAGATACTTGATCATCATGACGAAGATCTTCTTTCTGCGGAACGTGCCGCCTTCTTGCGTCATTTCTTCTTCAATACGGTCTACACCGATCACGCGGGAAACGAGCAGGCAAGTCGCAATAGCCGCAATCGGCATCATAACGGAGTTCGTTAAGAAATCGAAGAAATCGAGGAACTGCATGCCGAGAATCTTTACGGCATCGAGCGGGCCGTAGCCGAGCGAAGACAGCGTGCCGAGCGCGAGCATGATGATGCCGATGACAACGGTCGACTTTTTGCGGTTCCAATGGAGTTCATCTTCAAACGTGGAAACGGCGCTTTCCGTCAGCGCAATAGAGCTTGTGACCGCCGCAAACAGCACGAGTACGAAGAACAGAATGCCAACCACCGTGCCGAGACCCATGCTGGCGAACACCTTCGGAATCGTGATGAACATCAATGACGGGCCCGCCTGCAAGGTGTTCGGGTCGCCGCCGGAGAACGCAAAGACCGCCGGGATGATCATAAGGCCGGCCATAATGGCGATGGCGGTGTCGAAAACCTCTACATTGCGCGTAGAGTTCTCAATAGACGTTTCTTTCTTCATATAAGAGCCAAACGTAACAAGGATGCCCATGGCGATGGACAGCGAATAGAACATCTGTCCCATGGCGGAAACGACCGTCATCCAGGAGAAATTCTCAAGGTTCGGCACAAGGAAATACTGAATGCCCTTCAGTGCGCCGGGACGTGTGACGGAATAGATTGCGATGATGACAGACAACACGACAAGGATCGGCATCATGAATTTCGATACACGCTCAATACCGTTGCGCACGCCGGCAAAAATGATGGTCAGCGTGATGAGTGCAAAAACGATAAAGCAAATTTCGGCGGACACGCCGTCCGAGATGAACATCGAAAAATATCCGTCCTCTGCAAGCTTTGTTCCGTTGCCGCAAATGTACTCAAAAAGATATTTGATGACCCAGCCGCCGATAACGGAATAATAAGGCACAATCAGGATTGGGATAATGGCGTTAATCCAGCCGCCGGCTTTTAATGTATGCGACTTTGTGAACGATGCAAATGCACCCACAGGGCTTTTGCGCGTCATGCGGCCAAGCGATGTTTCTGCCACGATCATCGTGTAACCAAACGTCAGCGCAAGTAAAATGTAAATCAAAAGGAAAATGCCGCCGCCGTATTTTGCCGCAAGGTACGGAAATCGCCAAATGTTGCCAAGGCCGACCGAAGCGCCGGCCGCAGACAGCACGAACCCGAGTTTACCCGAGAACATGCTGCGATTACTGTGATGTTTCTTCATTACTTCTCCACCTATTTTCTGCAAATATTCAAACACAGCCGCCGGTGAAACCGTTTTCCCCCTTCAGTTTCACCGGCGTGCTGCATCAATACGTTCAGCATACCACATGGGCCGCAAAAATGCAATATCTTGCTTTCACAAATTCATTTTGTGTTTTCTGTTTATATTATGCCTTATCATCGGCGCTACGCTTTTTTCACCCAGTCAAGCGCCACCCAGCCGCCGGCTTTGAGACGTCCCCAGCCTTTTGCAGAACCCACACCAGCGCTCTCCTCTACAATCGTATAGCGCTTCGTGTCTGTGATCTGCCCCTGCACGTCATAATTCGTACCCGGACCCTTGCGGATATTGAGCGCGTCTGCAGCGTCCTTGCGCACTGTATACGCTTTGAACGGTTCATACACAATTTTGCCGTTTGAGGCATACACTTTATAACCCACAGGGCATGCGTTTTTCGCGTTTTCCAGCATTGCATACGCGCCGATCTGGCTTTTTGCGTCCGACCAGCTTGTCCGCACGCGGTAAAGCTGCTTTGGCGCGGGTTTCGCATCGGTCTTTGTCTCCTTTTTGTCGTCCTTCATTTCGCTTTCAACCATTTTTAAAAACCGCGCCCAGCCCTTGTCGAGCGTGCGATGTGGGCAATACTTACCATCGAAGTCCTGATGCTTCTTCAGATGGGACGTATCCCAACCGCGTTCCTTCAAAAGCTTTGCGATATACTCTGCGGCGTTCTTCTCGGCTTTATCGAAGCGCATGCCTCCCGAGAGCGAATAGCAAATCTCGATATGAATACCATGTGCATTGCCATCACGTTGGCCCGCTGCGAATGCGCCCTTGTCGAGCGGAATACCGACAACAATCTCCTTGTCATCGACCGCCGCGTTAAACGACGTAGAGCTGTCGTTGCGAATCATATACGCAACTTCATTCGCGGCGGAAGCATCGTTCGCCGTGTTGTGCACGACAATGTACTTCATGTCCTTCGCACAGGACTCTACCGGGACTTTCAAATCGTATTTTGCAGAAGATAATAGATTTTCGCGGATCGATACCATAAGATCACTCCTCCTTCTCATCACTTGCACCCGATTCATCCGCCACAGTGCAACGGAGCCGCTTTAAAATGCGCTGCAAACGCGGAAACCCCGGCACGCCGATGGCAGCAAGATTTTCCATGACGGAAATGAGCTCGTTGATCGTAAGCCACACGGTGACGAGCATGCCGAAAAACAGCTTCACATCGAGCGTGATGCCGGCCCCGATGACTGCACCGCGCAAAAGATAATCCACCGCCGCACCGACTGCGACCATGACCATATAGCAAAGCTTTTTGAGTATCCCCTTAATACCGAACTTGGAATTTAACTCGGCGCGGATATACGCTTTGATCATGCCGGTGATATAATCGAGCAACATCACGCCGAGCAGCACGAGCATCGGCACCGCAAGCGTACCGAGGTATGACACGAGTCCCGCGCCGAGCACGGCCACCGTCGTCTTTAAAACCGTCTGTTTCATCAAATCTTTGCCCTCCTTCCCTGCATATTGGGACATGCACAGCGCTTTGTCCCGCGGCATACTATGACAGACGCGCTGCTTTTGTGCGCGACAATCAGAAAAAGCAATGAAACACGTTGCGGAATGTCAAAATCTGTGTTATGATTTCGGTGGACAAATATTCAAATATACAAAGGAGATTTTCTTATGGTCTGCAAAAACTGCGGTGCAAATATTCCGAACGGTGAGCTTTTTTGCCCAAACTGCGGCACGTGCACCGAAAACGCGAAATTCTGTAAATATTGCGGCGCGGTCATCGGTGCCGACTGCGTGGTTTGCCCCGCGTGCGGCAGGCAGGTAGAGCCATTGCAGTCTGCCCAACAGCCCCAGCCTGTTTATGTAAATAACAATGTCACTTACGGTGGTGTGGCAAAAAGCAAATGGGCAGCGTTTTTCCTGTGTCTGTTTTTAGGACTCATTGGCGCGCATAAATTTTATGAGGGAAAGATCGGCATGGGTGTTTTGTATATCTTCACCGGCGGCCTGTTCGGCATCGGCGCGTTCGTCGATCTCATCGTCATCCTCTGTAAGCCCGGTCCCTATTATTACGTTTAACTTTCTCAGAAAGGCGGCGTACTATGCCAAGCATCCTTGAATATGCAGAAACCGAATTCTCGCTTTTGGCAGAAAAACCGTTTACGGATGTAGACAGCCTGCTTTTATCTCAGTTTTCCTACATGAATCTGAGCGCGTTTGAAGACGAGCTTAAATGCGAAAACAAAATAGAAATTCGAGAGCTTTTAAAGGCAGAGCGCTTTGAAAAGTTGATGTTCCACGTACGCGATACCAAAAGCAACATGAGGCTTTTGTACGCTATGGCGTCAAGCCCGCGCTGGCGCAACATAAAAATCGGCAACTTCGTTGAAAAGCTGTGCGACCAGTCAGAGGAGCAGTTTGCGGCCATCACCGTGTACCTCGATGACGACCACGCCTGCGCCGTATTCCGCGGCACGGACGCCACGCTTGTCGGCTGGAAAGAGGATTTTAACATGGCATTTCTGCCCGTCATCCCCTCGCAGGCCGATGCGGCAGACTATGTGACAAAGCTCGGCGAAGGTTTTCCAGGCAAACTGCTTTTGATGGGCCACTCCAAAGGCGGCAACCTTGCAGCCTACGCGGGCATGTTCTGCGACCCGGAAATTCAAAAGCGTATTGAGCGCGTCTACCCGCTCGACAGCCCCGGCTTCATCGGCAACACGCTCGAATCCGAAGAATATGGGCGCATTCAAAGCCGCGTACATAAAGTCATTCCAAAAGGCTCGCTCATCGGCATGCTGCTTGAAAACCACGGTGCATACTCCGTTGTGGAAAGCAACCAAATGGGCATTATGCAGCACGACCCGTTCTCGTGGCAGGTGACGGACGGTGCATTCCATACGCTGGAGGAAATTTCCAGCGGCGCAAAATACATGAACAAAACACTCAACAGCTGGATCACCGGCATGAGCATCGACGAGCGCATACGCCTTGTCGATGTACTCTATGGCCTTTTGACCGCCGGCAATATTGAAAACGTATTTGACGCCGGCGACATTCAAAAGAACATCGGCGCTATCTACAACGCCGCCGTGCATCTCGACCCCGAAACGCGGTCGTTCGTTTTGCAGATCATCCGTCAGCTCGCGGGCTTTGCGTTGCACAACATCCCCCACCCGAATGTCCCGGAAAACCTCAATATCCTGCCCGGCAATAAAACGCAGAATTAAATTTTCATAGAGTAAAAGCCACCGTTTGCGGCAAGCCTTGCGCTTTTCCGTTTCGGTGGCTTTTGATTTATGTTTACGAATTTATAAGCTGGCGGCGATGAGATCCATGATCGTGATGGAATTGAGCTGTATCGTTAACACATTCATCTTCCTCTTCTGCATCATCCGTTCCCCTGTTTTCCGTTCTGCTTTATTTCACGTTTCCGCTGTTGATGCCCGCGCCTGTTCTATTAAGCGGCAGCCAGTCAAGCACCTTTTTGATGTACGTATCCCAGAATACCCAATCGTGCTTGCCGGGGCCCTCCACATACGTGAGGTCAACACCGTTTTCGTTGAGGAAATCGCGGAAATCGCGGTTTGCGGTGACGAGGCCGTCCTCCGTGCCGCAGCACAGGTACATTTTCGGTACGGGTCTGCCCTCCTCCTTCAGCTTCAAAAGCAGCGCCTTCGGGTCTTTGTCGCTGCCCTTCACCTTGTCATACTCACCGAAGATCGCCTCGTAGTAGTTGCGGCGGAATGTGAAAATCGGCGCGGAGTTGTCCGCGTCCTTCCACGTATCGTGCACGAGCGCGGCGGAAAGACCGATGACGCAGCCAAAGTTTTCCGCATACTTCAGGCCGTTGCGGATTGCACCGTAGCCGCCCATGGAAAGGCCCGCGATGAACGTATCCTCGCGCTTATCGGAAAGCGGAAACAGCTTTCTTGTGAACTCTACAAGCTCCTTGCCGATGAACTCGCCGTACAGCTCGCCGCTCTTTTCGTCGTCGAGGTAGAAGCGGTTTTCACCGGAGGGCATGATAACCGCAAGATCGTTTGCCTCCGCCCACGCCTGAATGCGCGTGCCGTTTACCCAGTCCGTATAATTGCCGAAAATGCCGTGCAAAAGGTAAAGCGTCTTCAGTGGCTTCTGCTCCGCGTTTTCCGCCTGCGGGCCGAATTTATCCACCGGGATGATTGCGTTGAACGTCACCACGCGCATGAGGCATTTCGAGATAAAATTCACTTCAATAATTGCCATATCAACAACTCCGTTTCGATTTTAGTTTCGTTATATTTCATTATAATCAATAAAAACCCTTTTGTAAAGACTACTTTTATGCTATACTGTACAAAACGGTTTGAAAGCAAAGGAAGTTGAATACGATGAACGATTTTTCCGAGCGCGTGTTTCAGGTGGTGCGCGAGATTCCGCGCGGCAAGGTGACAAATTACGGCTTTGTGGCATTTGCGGCAGGCAACCCGCGGGCCTCGCGCGGCGTGGGCTTTGTGCTGCACCGCAACACGGACCCCGTAAATACGCCATGCCACCGCGTAGTGTTCAAAGACGGCTCTCTGTGCAAGGGCTACGTTTTCGGCGGCCCCGATGTACAGCGCGAAAAGCTCGAAGCCGAGGGCGTGCAGTTCCTGCCCGACGGCCGCGTAGACATGAAAGCCTGCGGCTGGTTCGGCGAAAACGAAGAATAACAAAAAGGTGCCTGACCAAAATGATCAAGCACCTTTCGTTTTTACTTTAAAGATCAGCCGTAGTTCTTAAAGCTGACGTTAATATCGACTGCCGCGTCGATGCCCTGCACCTGCGCGTTGTCGGAATACTGCCACAGGCCGAAGTTATAGTAAAACGCCGGCACGCTGCGGTATTCCGCAAGCCAGAACTCAAAATCCTTGAGCTGCTCTAAGTCGTAATAGTTATAACCGAGGCTGCGGTTGAAATACACACCTGCGGTGTAGCCCGCTTTCGCGATTTTTTTGCAGAACGCCGAAGCATAACTCGTAATCTGCTCGCCCGTGGCATCTGCCGTGCGAGAGCCGTCTACGCTCGTCTGCTCCCAGTCAAAGACGACGGGGTAATCGACGGACTTATTCTGCAAAAGCTGGAGCACATAGCCCGCTTCCTCCTCCGCTTCGGTAACAGAAGTTGCCTGCGAGAAGAAGTAGATGCCCACCTTTACGCCTGCGTCCTTCGCACCGGTGTAATTATCGGCAAACTTGCTGTCTTCGTTCAGCTTGCCGCGCGTTGCACCGCGGTAGCCTGCGCGGATCATCGCGAAATCGATGCCGCTCGCTTTGACGGCTGCCCAGTCGATATCGCCCTGATAGTCGGAAACGTCGATGCCGAGGCTCGCGTTCGCGTCGTCATACGTCACAAGGCCGTTGTCATTTTTAAACTTCGACTGGTCGTATGTATTGAGCGGCACATTAAACTTCGGAATGGTGATCTCACCCTCGTAAAGATCCTGAATGACAAGCTTGCCGTCCTCCGTCACCGCGGAAGATGTGCCGTTGCCGGTGCTCTGCCCGTCGGATTTCCCGCCGAACGCGGATAGGAGCGATAAAATGACCACGACCAGAATGAGCACGCCGGCCGCGCCAAGGAAAATCAAACGGCGCATTTCAAAAGAACGCGCGTCGCTATGTTTATTTGGAGCTTTATTATTCATAGTAAAATTACCTTTCATAAACGAAATCACAGCGTAAACTGCACACCGTGTTCGGATTTATTCTATTATACGCATTTTCTGTCCTTTTTGCAAGCCATTCGGCGAATAAAGTCTGCCTTGCCAAGTATTTCCCACTGCCATCTCGTGGTCTATCGTACCGAGTACGCGGATTTTATCGCGGCTCCACAGGGGCGCAAGCAGCTTTGTTTTGTCACCGTCGCCCGTAATGCGCTCGATGACCGTTTCGGGCGGCAGCACCTCCAGTTGACGGATTACGACGCGCACATAGTCCTCAAACGTCATCGGCGTGTATGCGCCGCTTTCGTATAAGTCCGCAAGCTGCGTGCCGCGAATGACGTGCAAAAGATGAATTTTCACACCGTCCGGGCGCAGCTGTGCAAGGTCTTCGGCGGTCTTTATCATCTCCGCCTCCGTCTCGCCCGGTAAGCCGTCTATGATATGCACGCAAACGCGAATATTGTTTTCACGCAGGCGCAGAAATATCTCTCTAAATACCTCGTATTTATATCCTCTGTGAATACGCGCAGCCGTCTCATCATTACTGCTTTGCAGGCCCAGTTCCACGGTGAGGTGCGTTTTGCCGTTCAATTCTTTTAAAAGCGACAAAACACCCTTCCCGATGCAGTCCGGGCGCGTGGCAATCGACACGCCGTAAACGCCGAATGCAAGCGCTTCTTCGTATAACGTCCTGAGCTTTTCAACCGGCGCGTAGGTGTTTGTGTGCGTCTGAAAATACGCGATGATTTTACTTTCCGGCGACTTTTTATGAATACGCACTTTTTCCGCTTGCAGCTGCTCCGTCACGGAAAATGCCTTATCCTGCGTAAAATAGCCGCTGCCGCCGTCGCAGAAGATGCACCCGCCCACGCCGCACGTGCCGTCTATGTTCGGGCAGCTCAGCCCGGCATCGATCACAGCCTTTTGGGTCTTGCAATTCTGCACCCGGTTGTGATAAGCTAATGTATGATACCGTTTGTTATCAAACGTATACGGAAATGGATTCAAAGTAAAGCTCCTTTGCTTGGTCCAAAATAAAAATGGGAGTTGAGTATTTGTTACACATTAAAAAGCTGAATTTAGACGAAATTCGCGAAATTTACAACGCATATATGCACGAGGCATTCCCGCCGAGCGAGCTGCGCCCCTTTGCAAGCATGAAAATGCTCTACAATAAAAACTGCTACCCGTGCTACGGCTTTTACGACGAAACCGATTCACTCTGCGCCTACGCCTATTTTTCGTGCACGGAAAACGGCAAATACGCCCTGCTCGATTACTTTGCTGTCAGAAAAGACCTGCGCGGCACGGGCATCGGCAGCAAGACTTTTCCCCTGCTGCGCACAGAAATGAAAGACCGTGACGGTCTTTTGCTCGAAGTGGAAAGCGTTGAGAGCGCCGAAGCCGAAGAAGAAGTCAACATCCGTCGCCGCCGCATCGCGTTTTATGAGCGCTGCGGGTGCGAAATGACAAAAGCCAAAAGCCTTTTGTACGGCGTGGATTTCAACATACTCGTGCTGCCCATCGCGCAGCCCGTGCCGGAAGCGAAAGTCGTGCTGCATGAGCTCGAAAACATTTATCACGTTATGTTCGACGACGAACTGTATAAGCGCGTCTGTCACCCGTTTATCGCGGAATAAGCGGATTTTTGAATTGACTTTTTCACACAAAAGCCATATAATAAAGCCATAAACCATACGGAGGTGTAAGCATGCCGGAAGAACAGAAAACAGCAGAAACCGAACAGGAGCGCCTTGCGGATTTTCCGCGTGATCTAAGCCGCAGCTTCACCTATCTGCACCGCCAGCGTAAAAAATATATGGATGACCGTCTGCGCGGCTACGGCTTTGTAGGTGGCATGCCGATGATTCTGCTTTACATCAACCGCCACCCCGGCACCACGCAGGACGCCATCGTCTCACACATGTATATCGACAAATGCACCGTAGCACGCCGCACAAAACGCCTTGACGAGCTCGGCTACATTTCGCGCGAAACCGGCAAGGAAGATCGCCGCGAAAACAACCTCTACGTCACGGAAAGCGGCGAAAAGCTCGTGCCCGTCATCCGCGAGATTTTGCGGGATTGGGCCAAAAGCGTCACGCGCGACCTTTCCGATGAAGAGCGCATTTTACTCATCACACTGTTAGACCGCCTCATCCATACGGACGTGGAATAAAATTTCACTTGATATGGACTACCCCGCAGTTTTAAAGCTGCGGGGTGTTTTTCATTGAAAAAGCTCCGGGAAACACGCCTTTTGTTCCGCCGAAAAATCCGTCTCGACCGTTTTATCGATGTCGAGCGCCGGACATAAAAGATGCACTGCACGGCAGCAGAGCATCTGGTGCTCCGTTCTGTCCAAATGCCCGCCGTAAAGGTCGTCCCCCGCCACGGGATGCCCAAGGTGCGCCATGTGCACGCGAATCTGGTGCGTGCGCCCGGTTTTCAAATGGAAGTCAACAAGGCTGTACCCGCCGCTCGTTCTCACCGTTTGAAATTCCGTCACGGCTTCGTCTCCGATGCCCGCGCAGCGCTCCACCTTATGCCCCGGCTTTAACCCGATGGGCACGTTCACACACCCGCTTTCGGGCGTTTCGCCCTCGCACACGGCGCGGTACGTTTTCGTCAGCTTTGCGTTTGCGGCAAATTTGTTTTTCGCCAGCACCAGTGCGCCGGTCGTATCCCGGTCTAAGCGGTACAGCGGCCGAAACACAAAGTCCGGCGTATTTTGAAAATACCACGCCGCCGCATTTAAAACGCTGTCGCGGTCGTGCCCCGGCGAGGGGTGCACGGGCATATTGTACGGCTTATCGAGCACTAAAAAATCCTCGTCCTCATATAAAACCGCAAACGGCAGGTCGGCTTTTCCATACGCTTCGCCCGTCTCAAGCAGCGTCAAAGTCAGCGTATCGCCGGCTTTCAAAACTGCATTGCTGTGCACGGATTCGCCGTTTTTAAGCATCTCTCCCTCATATTTCAGCGCCGTTAAAATGCGTGCGGAAAACCCTAAGTACCGCCGCACGAACGTGCGCACGTCCATGTTTTCCTGTCCGCAGTCGATGACGAACTCCAGTGTGCGTTTCATTACTTACTGCGCGTCGCGAGCTTTTCCGCAAACTCGTGCAGGAACGTGCTGTCCGCGTCAAACGCGTCAAGCGCACGAAGCGCCTTTTCGGTATGCTCATCGACGAGCGCCTGCGCTTTTTCCACGCCCAAAATGGAAACATACGTGCAGCGCGCGTTTTGTGCATCCACGCCGATGTTCTTGCCAAGCTCCTTGGCGTCACCGGTCACGTCCAGAATATCGTCGCGGATCTGGAACGCCAAACCGATGTGCAGCGCGTATTCCTTTGCTGCATTGATCTGCGTTTCGTTCGCACCCGCCGCAATGCAACCCATCATGCATGCCGCCATGATGAGGTTCGCGGTCTTGCCGGTGTCTTTTTCGCACAGCTCATCGAGCGAAACGGTGCGGTTTTCGGTTGCAAGGTCAATGCACTGGCCGCCCACCATACCGTGCTCGCCCGCGCAGCGCGCAAGCACCGCCGCCGCATACGCAGCGCGTTCCATGCCGACATTTCGGAATGCTTCACTGCTCAGCGCCGTTTCAAATGCTTTTGTCAAAAGGCCGTCACCCGCAAGCAATGCGTAATTTTCACCGTAGACCTTGTGGTTAGAGGGCTTACCGCGGCGCATATCGTCATTATCCATGCACGGCAGGTCATCGTGGATGAGCGAATACGCGTGTACCATCTCCACGGCACACGCAAACGGCATCGCCATGTCTTCATCGCCGCCGCACAGCTCGCAGAACGCAAGCGTTAAAACGGCGCGCACACGCTTGCCGCCGTTTAAAAGCGAATAGCGCATGGCGTCGGTCACGGTCTCGGAAAGCGAGCCCTTGCGCTCCGGCAAAAAATGATCTAAGGCTTTTTCAATGCGTTTTACCCTGTCTTCCATTTTTATTCCTCCGTTTTCGCAGCACTCAGCTCCGTAATTTTCTGTTCGGCCGTGTTTAATTTCTCATAGCAAAAGCGGGAAAGCTCCGCGCCCTCGCTAAAAAGCTTCACAGATTCCTCCAGTGTCACATCTCCCTTTTCGAGCGTCTCGGTCACCTCGCGAAGGCGCAGCATCGCGTCTTCAAAGGTCATGGTTTTTTTAGGCATCGGTCATTTCCCTCTTTTCTGTTTTCTGCACCTGCACGGTGATCGCGCCGTCCTCTACACGCGCTGTCAAAACGTCGCCCGGCTTTGCGTCTTCCGTGCGCTTTATCACTTTCCCGTTTTCGTCGGACACGATCGCGTATCCGCGTGAAAGCACCTTCAGCGGGCTCATTGCGTCTAACCGTGCGGAAAGCGCAGCAAGCTCGTTTTTCTCATTCAAAATTCTTCGCTCGGCGCTGTGCGTCAGGCTCTGCACCGTGTTTCGGAGCGCCTGCCTACGCGGTGAAAGCCACGCGGACGGGTTTTGCAGCACGTTTGCGCTTGCAAGCGCATCGAGCATCTGCCGCCGATCGTCAAGCCCCGCCTGCACACTGCCGCACAAACGGCGCGTCAGCTGCGCAAGTGCCGCACGCATTTCTTCCCTGTCCGGCACGGCAAGCTCTGCCGCCGCGCTCGGCGTTGGCGCTCTCAAGTCCGCGACAAAATCGCAAATCGTAAAATCCGTCTCGTGTCCCACAGCGGAGATGACGGGTATCTTCGACGCGAACACCGCTCTTGCGAGCGTCTCGTCGTTGAATGCGGCCAAATCCTCCGCGGAGCCGCCGCCGCGCCCGATGATGATGACATCCGCCGCCTTTTGGGCGTTCATCAATTTCACCGCCGCCGTAAGCTGCGCCGCTGCGTCCTCGCCCTGCACAAGCACCGGGCAAAACACAATCTCCGCCGCAGGCCAGCGCCGCGAGAGTATGTTGCGAATATCCTGCACCGCCGCACCCGTCGGTGACGTGATGACGCCGATGCGCGCCGGAAACGGCGGGATCGGCCGCTTGTGTTCTTCCGCGAACAGCCCCTCGGCAGCAAGCTTTTCTTTCAGCTGCTCAAACGCTAAGCTCAGCGCGCCCACGCCGTCCGGCTGCATTTCCTCCACATAAAACTGGTACTGCCCGCCGGGCTCATACACGGCCACACGCCCGCGCACGATAACGCGCATACCCTCTTTCGGGCAAAAACGCAGTCGCCGCGCGGCAGACGAAAACATAACCGCCTTCAAAACGGACTTTTCGTCTTTCAGCGAAAAATACAGGTGTCCGGAGCGGTAGTGATCGGTAAAATTGGAAATTTCACCGCGCGCGTAAATGTCGCGCATGCGGCCGTCACCCTCAATAAGCGACTTTATAAAAAAGTTGATCTGCGAAACCGATAAAACGCGCATATCAGGCCTCCTGCGAAAGTGACGCCAAAACGGCGATGCCGGCAGCGTTATCCGCCGAAAAACGCGGCTCCGCAAACAGTGCGCCATACTTTTCGCTCATATGCGCACGCAGCATAGAGTTTGAGGACACGCCGCCCGAAAACACCACGGGCAAATCGCCGAATGTCTCGATAAGCGCCTTACACATCGCGTCCGATGCCGCAATGACGTATGCCATGCACGTCGCGGCGATTTCCTCCTTCGGCGCGCCTTTTTTCATCAGCTCGCGGCATTTATTTTCCACACCGGAAAGCGAGCAGTTCGCGCCTTTCATCGAAGCGCGCACGCGCAGTCTTTCCGTATAATTGCACGCAATGGGGTCTAAATGCTTGCCGGCCGGAAACGGCAGACCGAGCATCACGCCGATGCGATCAATGACCTGCCCGGCCTTTAAATCGAGTGAAGACGCAACAAGGCGCGTGCGAAACATTTTGTCACCCTCCACAGGTTCTACCAAAACCGCTTCCGTTGTGCCGCCGGACATGTGGAACGCCAAAAAGCGCTCGTGCAGCAAGTCCAGTCGTTGGGCAGAGTAAAGCGCCGCCGCAATGTGCCCCTGCTGGTGCGAAAAGCGCCGCAGCGGCACCCCTAACGCCTGCGCAAGCATCTGCGCCGCGCCGATGCCCACCAAGAAGCACGGCATATAGGAGTCCTTCGCATCACGCGGACGCTCCGAAACGCCAATGACCTTCGCCCCGCCGATCTTATCACCGAGCATGGACAGCACCTCCGGCAGCTGGCGCGTGTGGTGAAACACCGCGTCGCTCTGGCGCAGTCCGATCTCGCCCTCTTTCACAGGCAAAATCATGCCGCGGCTGTCCATTTCGCCGTCACCGAAAAACGCGGCGCTCGTTGTGTAATTGCTGGTGTCTAAACCGAGCGCGCTGATGTTAGGCATTTTCGCTCTCCGTCTCGTTCTTCGTTCCCTCAAGCTTCTTTGCAATCGTGGAGAGCACGCCGTTTACGTAAGAAGCGTCCTTTTCGTTGCCGTAAATTTTTGCAAGCTCCACCGCCTCGTTGATGGAAACGCTCACCGGGACATCGTCGGCCCGCATAAACTGCATTTCGCACACGGCAACGCGCAAAATCGTCAGCGTCATTTTAGAAAGACGGCGCAAACTCCAGCCGCGCAGATTTTCTTCAATCGTGTGGTCGATCTCGTCTAAATAGAGCTCCGTCAAAGCGGTCAGCTTTTCGCAGTACGGATCGACAACAACGTCGCGCGCTTCCTTCGCCATTTCAATGATGTCTTCCATGCTGTCACCCGTCACAGTCTTTTCAAAAAGCAGCGTAAAAGCCTGTTCTCTCGATTCTCTTCTTTTCGTCATACTCGGTTCCTTTCCCTTATCTCAATAAAATTCATTGCGTGATTCATGGCGGATATAAACAAAAAAGCCCGCCGAAGGATCGGCAGGCAATTTGAGCAGAAATCAGGCACTTTCGGGTTTCACCGGTGCCGTTTGATGTGCAGTTTTCAAGCTCCAGACATACACGCCGATATGTTCTGGAATAGTATACCACGATAAACGGTAAAATGCAAGAAATCATCTTTTATTTCGCCGCAGAAATGATCTTCACGTTTTCCGCGCTGACGCCGCTTTCGGAAACTGCAATGTCCCGCACGATGAGCGCGTTCTGTTCGTCCTCCATGTCGCCGTTTACAACCACCGTGCAGCTCTCGCCGTTGATGTACGCCACGCACTCCGTAAAGCCCTTCGCTTCTATGAGGGACTCAATATTTGTCTCTTTCAAAATGTTCTGCGCGATAACCGCGGCTTCGTCCACGGCGGCCTGCTTTACGGCGACCTCGGCGCTGTCGTCTTTCAGGATGTCCTCCAGCAGCTCCACGGCCTCATCCCGTGCGGTCTGGCGCGTCAAGCGGGCGTCCGAAAGCTTTGCGGAAGCCGAAACCGCAGCCGCTGTTTCTTCTGCCGCGCTGCTTTCCGCCGCACCGTCTGCGGGCTCCGTTTCCGGCAGAACGCCGTCCTCGTTCATAGGCGTGTCGGAGACTGTCTCCACATAGGCGTTGTTCACAAGCTGCGCCGCGCCGAGAGCGGAAGACGCACTTTCCTCGCTGACATCGCCCGCGCTCTGCACCTTTGTGCCCGCAAACTGCCAGTTTAAGTACACCGCCGCACCAAGGGCCAGCACAAGCGATGCCAAGATCAGCTGTCTTTTACCGTATTTCATTCCGTGTTCCTCCGATCTTCACTGAATGGTTTTCATTCGTTGCCATATGTATATTCGCTGTACCCCACCACGCATACCTGCGTAGAGGATAAATCGAGCGCAGTCTTCACGGCCTCCACAATCTTCTCCCGCATTTTCGGGTCGCTTCCCCCACGGCTCACGACTACCACGCCGCGGATCTCCGGCTCCGTTTTCGTCACGATGAGCGGCTTCTGCGAGCCGTCCGCCGCCTTCACCAGGATATACGTCTTCTGCGTGTCGCCGTCCGTCTGCGTGCGGTTGAGGCTTTCGCCGCTGTACTCCTCGGCGCTTTTTTCGCTCTGCTTATCTTCGGTCGCATACATCGTTTCGCCCATTGTACGCAGCGTCACCGTCACCTGCGGCTCGCTTTCCCCCGTGATAGCCGAGACCATCTGCGCAATCTGCGCGGAAAGCGCTCTGGTGTAGTCTCCCGCCGTCAGTTCCACCGTCTCCGGCGCTTCATTTTCCGTGTTCTTTGTGTCCATAGGCCAAAGGAGCATCAATAAAACGAGCGCCGCGCAGGCTGCAATGAGCATATACGTCAGCTTACCGTTTTTCAAAAGGCTTTTCAGTTTATCCGTCTCGCCTCACCTCCTACACGTACACATCCACCGGGATGACCTCGGTCAGCACACTGCGCAAAAGTGCGCCCGCGCGGTCGATGTCTGTCGCAAACCGCACCCGCACACGCACACGTTCCACCGTCACCACGCCGTCATCGTCCTGCGTGTACCAAATGTCGATATTCGCTGCCGGCACGTCCATCCCCGCACTTTTCAAAAGCGCCGAGAGCCGCTCTTTCAAAATCGCCGTGCCCTTTTCCGCGTAGCTTTGCGTTATCGTCGATTCGGCTTCGCCCGTTTCGGTCAAGTCAAAATCGAGCGAGGTCCCGCTTTGCAGCTTTAAAATGCCGTTTACAAGTACCACAAGCAGAATCAACACCGCAAGCGCGTGGATAAGTGACCCACTTTTTTCCGGGAACAGCCGCACGATCATCTCCGTTCCGATGAGCACCACGCACACCGAAAACACCAGCGCATACAATTCACGCATAAGCACCTCGCACACAAAGCACCACAGCCGTCGAGACCACCGCCACCGCACCCACACTGCATACCGCCGCAATGAGCAGCCGCAGCGCCGCAGCACAGCCGTTTAAAAACGACGCAAGCGGCTTTAGGCCCAACACCTCTGCCGCAAGCCCCGCGCAAAAGCAAATCAAAAGCCACGCGGCAGCCTTTATGCACAGCGGCAGAAAAATCGCGAGCGATGCAAGCAGCCCAAATGCCCCCACGCCGTTTTTTACAAGCGCCGCGCCGGAAACGATGACCGAAAACGCATCGGAAAACGCGCTGCCCACAATGGGGATCGCGCCGGAGACAAGCATTTTCGCCGCCTTGCCGCCCGCCATCTCCGCGCTGTTCGCAACAATTGTCTGTACGGACAAAACGCCCGTATATACCGTGACGGCGAGCACCAAAGCCCATTTGATAATTTTATACAGCGCGTCCGTCAGCCGCTTCAAATCAAACGATGTCACGGCAGAAGCCACGGAAAACGCCAAAAACACACGCAAAACCGGGATGAGCACCGCGCTGCTCAAAACCGAGACGGCATTTGCCGCTGCAAGCGACAGCGCGCCGTAGGTCGGTGCTGTCACAGTGTTCCCCGCCGTGAAAAGCAGCCCCGCATACACGGGCACCGCGGCAAGCAGAAAAACGGCAGCAGCATCCGTCACGCGCGCGGCCTGCTCCAAAAGCGAAGCCATCGGCGAAAACAGCGTCACGGCGGCGCACAGCGCCCCGCATACGGAAACGGCGTAGGAAAGCTCCTTTGCGGCGAATTCCTGCACAAGTCTGCACAGCACGCATGATGCAAGCAGCGTAAGGAGTGCCCGCGCCGGTGCTGTCCACTCCGCACGAAAGCCCTCGGAAAGCGCCGAAAACAGCTTTGTCGCCGCGTCGAGCGCAGGTGTTTCCATCGGGTCGGCCCCGACGTTCTGCAAAAGCGACTGTGCTTCTTCCGGCAGCGCCTCCATAAGTGTATCCGCCCCGCTGTTTTGGTAGAGTTCCGCTTCGTCCGCGCGCACGGGCAGCGAAAGCAGCAGGATAAACACCGTCAAAGCCAAAAAAACGCGTAAAATCCGTTTTTTCATAACAACAGCACTTCCTGCAAAAGCGAGAGAAGTCGATTCAGCAACGGCAGCGCCGTCAGCAGCACCGCCGTTTTTACGGCAAGCTCCACACCGCTTGCTATTGCCGATTCCCCCGCGTCCTTACAAAGATCCGCCGTTATGCGCCCGATGAGCACGATGCCAAGCGCTTTTAACAGTGCTCCGAACACCTCCGGTATGCCGGAAAGCTCCGCCCATTCGCGGAATGTCGAAGTCAGCGTTTCGATCTGCGGCAAAATACACAGAAAAACGAGTACCGCCGCCGCAAGCGAAAACAGCAGAGCTATTTCCTTTTGCCCGCGTTTTAAAAGCGCGCCGCACACCGCTGCAAACACCGCCGCTGCCGATACCATAAGCACCGTGCTCATAGTCCAAACACCGATTTAATCGTATCGAACAGCGTGCTGATCTGCGTGATGAGCATCGTCAGCACCACAATGAGCCCCGCAAGCGTCGTCATCATAGCCTGCTCCTCCCGCCCGGAGCGAATGAGCAGCTGGTTCAAAACGGCCACAAGTATGCCGATGGCGGCGATCTTGAAGATCAGATCTACATCCATAGCTTTGCTTTCCTTTCCGGCTGTTACAGCAAAATGAGGGCGGCGGAAAAGCCGACAAATAACCCCAGCGCCACGCACAATCTGCCTTTCTGGGCAAGGTTTTGCTCGGCGGCTAAAAGTGCGCTGCGCACGCGGCCTTCATGCAGCGCAAAGTACGCCATTTGCCCATCGAGGTCGGTCTTGCCGAACCCGTCGATAAACGCGGCGCACAGCGCTTCATCCCCGCGGTATGTAAAAAATGCATGTGCCGCCGCTTTAAACGCCGCTGTGCAATCCATGTTTTCAGAAAGCACCCACACGCGCCTCAAAAAAGCGTTTTCGCGGCACAGAGAGAGCAGCGCGTACAGGTCGCCCGCCGTATAGGCCGCAGCGTTTTTCAGCGCAAAAAGCGCTTCCAAGAAGATGTTCAGTTCTTTTTCACGCATTTTTAGCCGCGCAGATACCGATGACCCGGCGGTCGCCGCGCACAGAACAATCAGGATCGCCGCCGTTGTTTTCAAGAAGATCACCCGCCAAAAACAGCTTTTCCACTTTCGTCGGTGCACTTCGCCCGTGCAGCAGTGCCACCGTTTCAAACGCGCCGAGCGACAGAATCCCGCGGCACAGCGGTCTGCAACACAGCTCGTGTACACTGCCCGCGTGGATACTCGCAATCAGCGCCACCCCTGAAAACGATGCCGCACGTATCGCCGAAAAATCGTTTTCGCCGAGCTCATCGCAGACGATGTACTCCGGTGAAAGACACCGCACCGCGTGCGAAAGCCCCTCCTGCTTCGGGTAGCCCTGCAAAATATCCGTGCACGCGCCGAGGTCAAACCCGTCCGCACTCAGCTCAAACCGCTCGTCAAGCACCACCACGCGATGTCCCTCCGTACCGATATATCGTGCAATGTCCCGCAGCAGCGTCGTTTTGCCCGAGGACGGCGCGCCAGCAAGCAGCAGCCCGCGGCTGAGGTCTACGCCGCAGCGCAGCACCTCCTCTGCACAGCCGCGCTTCTCTCGCGGGATACGCACAGAAAGACTCGTCACGTCGCGCACCGTTTTGATGCCGCCCTTTTCAATCACCGCCGTACCGCCGATGCCCACCCGCAACGCGCGGTCTGCGGAGACGAATCCGCCGCGAATCTCCTCCATGTGACTGTAAACGGAATACCCGCACAGCCGCAAAAAGATCTCCTCCACGTCCTCGCGTGTCGCTGTCACATTGTTTTGCGAAAAATACTGCGCCGTGTCGCCATCTTCCCGCAAAAACAAAATGCGGTCGCCGCAGCACAGCAGCACAGGCTTATCCACACTGATACGAATGTCAAACACCGCGTCGCGCACCGCCTGCGGCACCTTTTCAAGCATCGGTGTAAAGCGCCCGAGCGGGCGGATTGCCTTTTCAAAATCCATCGCACACACCTTTCTTTTCGCTCCGTATGCCCAATTCTATGGACGTGCCGCCGGGTTTAGAACCAAAGTGGAAAAAAACGGGCCATCGCCCTTTTTATAAACGTGCCTTTATGCCTTTGAAAAGTGCGCCCGAAATCCGCCGCGATTTTTCAAACATGAAAAGCACCCTGCAAGGCCAAAAGCTTTA
>OGOO01000206.1_pt1 | contig 78502 bp, 109 predicted proteins | sample 1552651 | NCBI WGS metagenome assembly OGOO01 (sample SAMEA2580118, study PRJEB22360) | human gut metagenome | biome: human gut; feature: human-associated habitat; material: faeces | place: Denmark | collected 2008/2010 | reverse complement strand
CGATGTGCTCACGGAGTTGGCAAAGGATAGCGACTGGTGTGTCCGCAGGAATGCGGCAAGAAACCCAAACATGCCCGATTACGAAGCGGAAGAACTTCAATTTTCGGTAAAAGATACCTATGTGTCAGTACAAGGTACTACTCATATCTGGTATAAACACAACTATCCCAATGTTGCTCCATTTTATACATGTGGCTGTTTTTGTGGCTCACGAGAGCAATTGTTAATGAGAATTTACACTACTGATAATCAAGGTAGAGCGGCTGAGCGAATGAGAATATTGAATGCCCTCGACGAGAAGTTCAAAGAAGTTTTTAACCGATAAAAAATAAAAGCGATGTTTTACGAAATCAAACTGAAAGTAGAAAAAGAGAACAGCAAAGGAGAGATGAAAGAAGTCATCGAACACTTCATCACCGATGTAGAACTGTTCGCCGAGGCCGAAGCCAAAGGACTTGAACAGTACAACGGAAATTGCGATGTAATCTCTATCACCCGCTCTAATGTCGTCGAGATAGTCAATGAGAAGGAAGAAGGCAAGCCCTTCTACAAAGCCACGTTGATATACATATTCATTGATGACAACGGCAATGAAAAGGAAACGAAGTACTACAACCTCGTTTGCGCCAAAGACATCACCGAAGCCAACCGCCTCATGCAAGAACACATGAGACAAGGTCTTAACGACATGCGGTTGGACGGAATTGTGAAAACAAAAATCATGGACCTGATATAGGAGCATAATGTGAGACATTCCCGCAAGCCGAACCGGGTACGTGGTCGAGCACCATACGGAGAAAGGAACTGCGGGGAGAAATAAGCCATAAGTGTTTTAGGTGGTATCGGCAGTGGTTCAAACGGGAGAGCGGTATAAGTCGAGTATAAGGAGCGAATATACAGTTGCGGGTTCGAGTCCCGCCTGCCGAACAAAAAGAGAAAGATACAATATAATGGAAGAACAAGCCACATACAATAGAAAAATAAAATATGATGTAGTGATAGGGATAGACCCCGACGTGGAGCGCAGCGGACTTGCCATACTAGGACTATACGACATGAAGCTGACGGTTAACAGCCACCCGTTCCCGGAGTTGTTGGAAATCGTCCGTTCGGTGGCATTCGAAGGTGCGGAACTCGGCCATGCCACCGTGGTATATGTCGAGGCAGGTTGGAAAAACAAATCCAACTGGCACTTGTCACCGAAAGACACACGGGCGAGCGCAGCCAAGAAAGGCGAGCATGTAGGTCGCAACCAAGAGACCGGTCGCAAGATAGTCGAAATGCTGAGGCATTACGGAATACAAGTCATGGAGCAATCCCCATTGCGCAAGTGCTGGCAAGGGAAAGACGGCAAGATCACCCATGAAGAATTGAAGCGGTTGTGCCAGATGAGCGGGATAGCGTTCAATGCGAGTCGCAGCAACCAAGAAGAAAGGGACTCTGCCCTGCTCGCTATCACCTGCTCCGGATTGCCCATTAAATACAAAGTCGTTGAATCTAAAATAAACAAACCTTATTGTGGAATGTAAATCAGTATTATGAGTACACAAGTATTATCAATAAAGCAGATGAAGCACTTGCAAGAACTTGGATTAAATACAAACTGTGCAAGTGCATGTTGGGTTAAAGTTACCAAAATTGACGGGAAAGAGGTGGAAAATTGTTGGAGTTTAGCTTTTGGTATTGTCCCAAACAAATTTGACAATATGGAGGCAGAAACCGCACCCACATTCACTTTGCAGGATATTTTAGATTTGTTGCCCAGACAAATGATTGATGAGTATGCAAGCCCTTTAATGATAAAATGCACATTCGATTTACTTGTACAGGTTTGTTATAAAGACATTTATGTCACTGCCGAACATGAAGATATTATCGATGCCGCCTACGAGATGTTATGCTGGTGCATAGAAAACGAAAATCTACACGGATTTCGTATTTGCAATTTATCCAATCAAAAATCAATAAATAAAAATACGATATGAAAACGAACCAACTGATGAAAAGGCGAATGGGTAACATAGATGTGACCCAACGTACCAAAGACGGATTTTTCTGTGCATCCGAATTGTTGAAACAGTGGAACGAAGGCAACAACCATAAGAAAAATGTTAACCACTATCTCGAAAACAGTAAGACAAAAGAGTTTATAAAAGCTCTTATAAATGACGACGATCAAATTCGGAATTCCGAAAAACCTATAAATCAAATACTTATAATCAATAAATCGAGAACTAACAAAGACGGGAGCAAAGAGGCAGGGGCTGTTTGGATGTCACCCTTACTGTTCATCGATTTTGCAATGTGGATTAACCCGTCGTTTAAGGTTAAGGTGTTGAAATTCGTCTATGACGAGATGATAAAGTATCGCAATGAAGCCGGCGATGCCTACAACAAACTAGGCTCGGCCGTTTCAAAGATCGTTCGGAAAGACTTCATGCCCCAAGCCATGCAGAAAGTAGGCGAAGCGTTGAACTGGATTGTGTTCAACGAGCATGAAAGGAATATCCGCAACCAATACGGCGAAGAAAAGAAACAGCGGGAATTGTACGAGCTGGAAAGAAAAGTCGCCGACCTTATCAACGAGGGCTTTATCAAGAGCTACGACCAAATGATAACCTATCTGAAAAACGTTTACCGGCACAAGTACCTGCCGGCTGTATTCTCATAACCCAGAATTGTCAAAACAAGAATAGCCATGATTATAGCCAAGCAAGTTATATCCTCCATTATCGAGGAAAAGAAAAAGAATAACAAGGAGCCCTCCATAGCGAGCTTTACCGAAATACAGTCGGTGGTTATCCGGTCACTCAAATCCGAGATAAACGAGTTATGCAAAACCGGTGAGATTGACAAGCACAAGACCCTGAACGGGTGGGCATTTTCAATCACTGAAACTACAAATTAAAAAATGTTTAATCATTTGATTTACAGATGTTTATATTTGCCAAAAAGTAAATAATATATTAAATTTACCATGTAATAAATAAGAACAATTATGAGCACAATCTTACAGTTTCCCAACCGTTTCACGTCAGTGGAAATTGTCATATTATGAGTAAAATTCATGAGTTTATAAAAAGAAAATAGGAACTAAATATACATGGGACGAAATAGAAAAATGGGATTGGACTATTTTCCTTTTGACATAGACACATTTCAAGATATAAGAATACGAAAGTTAATCAAGTATCAAGGCGGTAAAGCTATGACGGTATATGCTCTCCTGCTATGTCTTATCTACAAGGGTGGGTACTACATGATGTGGGACGAAGAGTTGCCCTTCATTATTTCGGAACAGACCGGGTTTGAAGAGGCATATATATCAGAAGTGATTAAGAGCTGTCTGGCACTAGGGTTATTTTCCAAAGAATTATTTGAAATGGAACATGTGCTGTCATCGAAAGGAATACAGGAACGATACAGGGACATTTGCAAACAGATCAATCGGAAATGCGATTTTGTCGAATATTCCCTTATTTCTTCCGAGGAAAAACATATTTCCTCCGAGGAAATGCCTATTTCTTCCGAAGAAATGCCAATAAACTCTGAGAAAATACCACAAAAGAAAATAAAAGAAAAAGAAAAAGAAAAAAAAGAAATACTCTCTAACGAGAGTATAAAGAAAAAAGCGGCGTCCGCCGCCACGCACGAAAGGAAAGAAGCCTTTTATCATTCCCTTGTCCCTTATGCCGACAAGTACGGGAAAGAAATGCTTCGGGCATTCTTCGACTATTGGTCGGAGATGAACGCCTCCCAAACGAAAATGAGATTCGAGAAACAGCCCACATGGGAGCTCTCCAAGCGGCTCGCCACATGGGCAAACAACGAGAAAAAGTATGAAAAAAATAGAAGAGCTGCTACCGGAAAGACCAAACAGGAGCGAGTTGAAGAGTTTGCAAAAGCCATCGCCACCAAGCTGGCAACGGGAGATACTGGCAACCTACAAGACGGGGGAGAATCTGCTCTGCCTTTTTAGCCCCGACAATCAAGGCCGCTATTGCCAGAGCCTCGAACGATGCTTTATCGGAAAAGCTCCGAGCATAGCCCGTGTATCGAGGACGTTCGGGGGCCACATCGCCGAGTCGTGGCTGGAAATACAGCTTCTCGACCTAGCCGAATTTTCGGGAGTCCGCAAGGACGGAATGACGGAAAAGGAATACGAGGAGATAGCCCGTATCATCATCTCCGGCTATGGTGATTTCAAGCTCACCGAGTTCATGGTATTCTTTCAGCGGTTCAAGCAAGGGCTTTACGGGACGTTCTACGGAGTTTTCGACCCTATGGTGATAACAAGGTCTCTTCGAGAGTTCAGAGCCGACAGAGAGAAACTATTGCGGTTCTATGAGGACAAGAAAAGGCAGGAGGAAAAGGAACGGGAATTGGAACGAAGCAGAACCACCAGCCTCACCTTCGAGGAATGGGAAGAGCTCAAATGGCTGTTTAACATGGGATATGAACGAAAAGACTTTGACTGTCCAAATTATTAAAACAAATAAAATAGATACACTATGCCGATAAGCGAAGTACACAATATGGATTGCATGGAATACATGAAGGATATACCCGATAAATTCTTCGATTTAGCTATCGTCGATCCGCCCTATGGATTGGACAAGAAAAGTACACGAGGATGCGGTAAGTTGAAGAGAATTAGTCTCAACAAGTTCGGTATCGATTGGGATAAAGCACCGGAGCCGGAATATTTTGAAGAATTGTTCAGAGTATCTCGCAATCAGATAATCTGGGGAGGAAATTACTTTGACCTTCCTCCATGCAGATGTTTCGTTTGCTGGGACAAATCACAACCGTGGGAGAACTTTTCTCAATGTGAGTTCGCTTGGACTTCCTTTGATAAACCGGCCAAATTATTTTCTCTGAATAGCGGATTCGGAAGCGGTGATAAGGAACGGATACACCCGACGCAAAAACCGATAAAACTCTACGCTTATTTATTGGAAAAATTGGCTAAAAAAGGAGATAAAATACTTGATACCCATTTGGGAAGCGGAAGCAGTCGGATAGCAGCGTATAAACTGGGTTATGACTTTTATGCTACCGAAATATCCCCAGAATATTATTGCCGGCAAGAAGAACGATTCAGACAAGAATGTCTCGGTGAATATAAGACTCCTATTGGTACTATCATACAACAGAACATTTTCAACATATAAGTTATGAAAAAAGAATCACCAACAGAACCCCTAGAAGACATCGTATCGGAGATACTGTCTCATAAGCCTACGATCGGGTTACACGACCTGTTAATCATTTTCGACAGCCATAAGAAAGTATGGCAATGTTATTTTGAAAATGTTTCCGGTGTAGGCATGGATAGAGATTTGAGAAAGGCATTATTAGAGTTAATGGAAATAAGAGTAAAAAGTATACGGATATGGGAGAAACCGAACTTATGAAAGGAGGAGAATAAATGAGAAGAACAATAAATACTATTCCAAGAGATGAATATTATACCCTGCTTCGCGATGCAGGAAGCAGGATGCGAAAGAAAATATCCCGCTTGATGGACGAGGAGCGCTCAATGATGATAAAATGTGATAACAAAGGAGAGTTTGAAAAAGCCGAGATGCACGATTTCAATGAACGAGCATTACTATTGGCATGGAATTCAACTTTCAAAACAGGAGATAAGGAACGAAATGAAAGAAATGATGAACACGATTCAATCACAAACGATAATTATTACAGATAACAATCAAACGGCAAAAGCGTATATTGATTTTTGCGACAAAAGTTTATGTGTTTCTGTTGTAAGCGATGACAAACAGTTTGATTTTGGACTTGATGAAAACTTTTTGAGAATGCTCGCTTATGGATATAAGTTAAACTGTGAGAAGTACGATAATAAGAAAGGAGGAGAGCAATGAAAGCAAAAATTAAAGGAACAGGAGAAATAGTGGAGGTTAAACAAAAAGGTACTGTTCATATTTCGTGCCCTGCATATCATACGACAGATAATAGGATAATACCTTCATTTGCACTTGAATTTGAAAAAAATATTGATTGGGAGAAACGCAGATATGAGATAGCGAAAGATATGATGACTGCTGCTGAACAACATAACAATGATACAACAGGATTCAAAAATACAATGGCACAAGCGCAATATGCAATAGAATGTGCCGATGCGCTCATAGCAGAATTGAAGAAAGGAGGAGAGCAATGAGAAAAACGATATTAGATGCCTGTTGTGGGGGAAAGATGTTCTACTTCGACAAACATGACGAAAGAGTTCTTTTTCAAGACATTCGAAAGGTCTCTACTCATTTATGCGATGGTAGATTATTTGAAGTAAATCCCGACATACAAGCCGACTTTACAAATATGCCCTATGAGGATAAATCTTTTTCGATGGTAGTTTTCGATCCTCCTCACTTATTAAGGAATGCTGGAAAGTCAAAGATGGCAGATATGTACGGAAGTTTGAACGAAAAAGCATCGCCAACAGGCTACCAACAAATTAAATACGGAGCTCTGTATTCAGATTGGCGTGATATGCTGGCAAAGGGATTTAAAGAATGTTTTCGAGTCCTGAAACCCGGAGGATTTTTGATTTTCAAATGGAACGAGACAGATATCAAGGTTTCTGAAATTTTGAAGCTCACACCTGAAAGACCAATATTCGGGCATATATCCGGCAAACGATCTAATACACACTGGATTTGTTTCATGAAAGAAATTATAAAGGAGGAATAAGATATGAAGATTAAATTATTGAAAAGATTAAGGAATGATATTTTACAAAATTTTGAATATCATGATGGTGGATGGAGTGGATATTATAGAGTTATCTATAAAGGAACGAGGTATGAGTCAGAAATAGTAAGCGGTTTAAATTATTTTCTTACAGGTGGATACTGGTTTATTAGAAAAGTTATTATCGAAGAAATAAAAAAAATGAGAGAAAAGTCTGATATTAAATTTATGTATATAAAAAAAGATAGTTAGATGATTAAAGGAGGAATAAGATATGAAGAAAATAATGTTCAATGATAAAAACGGACTCACACAAGCCGTACTTGAAGGTAGAAAGACACAGACGAGGCGTATAATGAATCCACAACCGGAGGACTGTTCTGCTGTACATCGTTGGTATAAATCAGCATATTGGAAGGACAAACCCATGAGTTTGGTTGTCAACGAAGATGGTAGTGTTTATTGTGAGTTCTGTGGTTATGGAGCAAAGCTGGAAGGTGGTAGCATATTCCGACTCCCGTATAAAGTAGGTGAAATCGTAGCCGTCGCTCAAAGCTACAATTCCTTTTACAATGATGAGTGCAATCCTAATTTATTCCCAAACGGTGCAGGCTGGACAAATAAAATGTATGTGAAGCCAGAGCTAATGCCACACTATGTCATTATAACAGCCGTAAGCGTGGAGCGGTTGCGGGATATATCTGATGTTGATTGTATGGCAGAGGGGATTAATTACTATGAGCAAGAGGGTTTTTCTTGGTGTTCAACGGGAAAATTATTTGATACACCTCGTGAAGCCTATGCTGCACTAATTGATAAAGTAAGCGGTAAAGGCACATGGGAGAGAAACCCTTATGTATTTGTGTATGATTTCGAACTGGTAAAGAAATGGAAATAGATAAAATAGAGGCATTTGATTATATGCTCCACCTTTTTGAAGAGTGGCGAGATAATCATGAAACGATTAAGGGCAAGCCGTTTCCTAAACTTACAGCCATGAAGCTGCTGTTTTTGGCTGCTGCTCCTAAGAAAGATGGGGGCGATGACCTTTTGGATATATTCGATAATTTCTATGCTATGCCATATGGCCCGGTAGAAATTGATGTGTATAATGCGATTCAGGAAGACAAACTCCCTTCATATACAGTTAATTATAGGCATATCGAACGAAAGGTTGATGAACTATACAATCCAAGAAATACAACCGTATGGACCGGTAGAGAACATGGAGATCTTTATAATCGAATACGGGACGCTGTAAATGACCTGAGAGAGAAAAACGAAAAATTGGTATTACTAAATGCTTTTGAACTAGTAGAGATTACTCATAGATGGTCTAGTTGGAATCTGGCGATGGATTTTGCTGAATTTATGGGGCAAATGAGTGCCAAGATGTCTATTGATTCTATTAGGGATTCAAGCAAGATATTCGATTTAAAATGAAATATAATCATGGAAGGAAAAGAAGTAGGAGTATAGATGAAAGGGAATGCCTGTACATTCCCATAGAAAGCGAAATCACGCACTTTTCTTATCGCTCACCAAGAACGAAAAGTATTTAGACCTTTTAGGGTAAATCTTTTTACCGTTCTTGATGATATAACGGCAGAATATGCGGATTTTCCCACTTTCATTTTGAACTTGATCTTTCACATTAACACCTCCTTTCCGTTTTGCCTGCCGACCTGTATCGACAAGCTATAAGTTGCACCCTGTCAAGTGCAACTAAAAAAAGCCCAAAGTTACAGGACATTGGGCTTAATGTCTTTCTCACACGAGAATGGACAAGATGATGGCGAATGACAGTTCGCCGGAAAGGAGGTGTTAATGTTCCGAATCAAGTTCGATGCAAATCGACTTCGATATTTAGTTATCAAATATCAAATTAACTCTTTTAATAGTTTAGTTAACATTGTTGTATTATGAGTAAAAAGAAAATCTACATCTCCCTACCCATTACCGGCAGGGACTTCGATGAAGTGGAAAGTGAAATACTATACGTTTCGGGAGTCCTCGAAATGAAAGGCTACCGTGTCGTCACACCGATAGACTTCGATGTAAACCCCGATTTGGACAAACCCTATCATGAACTTCTGGGAAACGATATAAAGGCTCTTATGGAATGCGACATGATATGTCTTTGCCCCGGTTGGGAAAAATCCAAAGGCTGCCAGTTAGAACATTTTGCGGCCAAACTATGGGATAAAGAGATAATTGAATTTGAACGATTAAAATACAGTAAGATATGGAAAGAAAAGTAGGAGAAATATTTGAGTACAACGGTGAGTGGTATCAGTGCGTAGAGCAACCAAAACAATATGATTGTGCCACTGTTTGTGAATTATGTTCTTTTAATGTCATAGGTAATTGTGACCTTGATAAATGTAGTGGAACTTATAGAAGTGACAGTAAATCTGTAATCTTCAAGAAACTTGAAAAGGTCGGAGAGCCACATTTTATATACGACAAAATTTTTAAAGGCGGTAAAGTTTATGTTCAAAACTTCATGGTATATGAAGATTTTAAAAATCATAAACCTATATGCGATGATTATGTATTATATGATTGGCATGAAAAAATAATAAGTATAGAAATCAAACAAAACAAAGAAGATATGGAAGAAAAGAAATTGAACTTAAAAGAATTTGACCTTGAAGCAGCCAAAGCAGGCAAACCAGTCTGCACGAGAGATGGTAGAAAGGCAAGGATTATTTGCTTTGATTTAAACAATAAAAACTTTCCAATTGTTGCTATTATAAATTGTGATACAGAAGAAAATGCGTATCAGTATGATATTGATGGTGTATGTGATGAGCATGATAATAATCTTAACCTTATGATGTCCCCTGAAAAGAAAGAGGGGTGGGTTAACTTGTGCAAAAATAATTATGGAGATACATTAGCTGTTGGCGTATTTCCTAACAGAGAAGAAGCCGTAAGTAATTGTCCGCCATCGTATTTAGGTACAATTAAAATCGAGTGGGAGGAGTAATCATGAAACGAATCATTGAAGAAATAGAGGAATCCGTAAGGATACACGGACATGACGGGCAGCAAGGATTGGGTATGTGGCTTGATTACCTCGTCGATATGTTCGATGTGAAATACATCGTTAACGGGACATATGACAAACACTTGGAAGATAAAGCGAAGGAAGACGAACACCTGTTTAATGCCACTATATTGTGGCTTGAAATAGTAAGCAAGGGAATCGAGTCGAGCGGCTGGATAGATGTGTTCGGGAATATATACGAGGAGATGTATCAATCAAAAGGAAAATCTTCGATGCTGGGACAGTTCTTTACACCGGAAGGATTATGTACCATAATGGAGAAAATCAATGGGGGAATAAGTGGAAAGACAGGAGACCCTGCGTGCGGCTCGGGACGGACATTGCTAGCTGCATATACAGAGAATAAAAGCGGCTACTACGTCGGCGAGGACATAGACGGAATTAGCTGCAAAATGTGTGCCCTCAATTTAATGGTTCACGGGGCAAGAGGGCGGGTTATTTGCCACGACACGATTGCAAGCCCGGTGTACTTTAATTGGGGCTACGAGATTAACGAGGTACGTTACCCTATTCCCACTCCGTTTTACTCTCTCCGACTTATATCAAACGTTAGGACTGATGAAGAGATAGTTAAGATTGAAAGTAACGTTGAACAGTTAAAATTGTCCTGATATGGACATTGAAATATTGAAAGAGGAGTACAGCCGGAAGATGGAGAAGGCTCTGAGAAGGGGTGACTTCGCTCTGTTTGACAACTTACGAAGGCAATACGACCGGCTACTACAAACCCTTGAGCAAGTCACGGCAAAAACAATCACCGACACCATGAGCAAAGAGGACAAAGATAAATGTAATCGCCTCCTGAGAAAAATCCCAGTGTTGGCGGACATTGCAGAATCCTCCGCCGTCGATTTACTTTCACTACTGAAAAAATATGACGGAACTGTTACCCTTCCTATGCTGGAAGAACTGAGAGCGTTCAACCACATTGCCCGTGACCTGCGATCCATCATAGACCGTGTAGGCGACGAATCTTTTGCCATTTCCTTTGGAGATACATGTGACAGAGTGAACGAAAAAATCGAAAGCATATTTGATGAAAATTAGGAGTAAAATATGAGTTATAAAAAATTATTTGAAACATGATTGAGAGTATATACAAGTCATATCCTTTCTGCGAGAATTGGGAGAAGAAACATTGCAAGAGTGTCATTGAGGAAGCCTATCAGTGGGGTGAACAACTCAAAAAGAAAAATATTAAGCAAAAAATTAATACAAGAATAAACATGATGAGATTTTATAATGGGACGAAGCAGGATATAAATGGGAACTGCAAAGTTACCAAAAGTTAAACTCTTGATTATGAGTAAAATAAGGCTGCAAATATTTGGTTAACTCACTGATAATGAGTATCTTTACAATACTAAAACAAACAACATTACTAACAATTAAAAGACAAGAACGATGAAATACCAAGTATCAAAGAAAGGTTCAAGTGTAACATTTAAGTTTGAAACATACGAAGAAGCAGTTGATTTTTGCAACACAATGATTTTTTTGGAAAATGCAAGAGGCGCAGAATATCCAGAACTTACAATAAGTGAAATAAAATAAGATATATTACATAAGAGCAATGAAAACATTTGATTTTTATCAGGACCGCAAAGTAACATGTTGGGAGCGTACCCAGTTTTCTATCGAAGCAGAAAGTTATAAAGAAGCCTTAGAAATAATAAAATCATGGGAAGGTGAAGATGTACTTTGTTTTGAAGATGACAAGCAGATAATGGTTACAGACGGAGAAACTTTATATGAAACATCAGAGGCTATTTCTCCTATTGATAACGGAGGTAGACCAACTATAGAAGTATTTGATAGTACAGGTAACAAAATTACTGATAATGTATTACAAACCAAATCATGTAAAAATATTTGAAATCAGTAAGTAATAGGTAATCATCTATGATAATAACAAGAAAAATAGAAATATTTGTTTGCGAAAGTGACAAAGATTTGAAGAAGTTATATTTGAAAAAACTATACGATAACCGCAATATAGCTGTTAAAGTAGCTAACATGTGCGCTTCTCATCTCTTTGCGCTAGATAATACGATGCCCTACCTATCCGACACAGATAAGGAAATTATTACGTTTCTCGGAGTAAAAGGAGATAAATCTTCACGTAATAATGCACCATATGTTGTAGCGAGTCAAACATTTAAAGGAAGTGCTGATATGGGAATGGTGTCATGCGTCATTCAAAACGTCAGAAAGATGTATCAAGATGACAAAAAAAATGGAGGAACATGGGATAAGTCACTACGTAGCTATAAAAGCAACATGCCTGTCCCTTTCAAAGCCGACAGATTTACCAATATGCGTTTTGAAGAATACATCTCAAGAGATGGAATCACGAGAAACGGGTGTTTCTTTACACTCATTGGAATACCGTTTCAAATGCGATTCGGTAGGGATAGAAGCAACAACCGTGTAATTGTCGAACGTATACTAAAAGGAGAATATAAGATGGTAACATCTTCCATACAGATAAATGATGGAAAAACATTCTTACTATTATGTGTAGATATTCCCAAATCTGAAAATAGCCCTATAAAGGGTAAAAAATTGTATGCTTTTCTTGGAGTATTCAACCCAATCTGTTGTTTTGTTTCCGATAAGGTAAACAACGACATCGACAAAATGAAGTTATATGAAATAGGCACGAAAGAAGAATTTAACTATCGTCGTCGTCAAATACAGGAATCCCTCAAACGTTGCCAGATCGAGAACAAATACACCACAGGAGGGAAGGGACGCAAACGAAAAGTTCAGGCTCTCAAACACTTCCACGAAAAAGAGAAACACTATGTTGACACAAAACTACACACATACAGTCGTATGTTAGTTAATTACGCCGTAAACAACCGTTGCGACGAGATCATTCTACTTAACCAAATACAACGTGAAAAAGATGCAAAAGAGGAAAACACAGAGGGTATACCTTTCGTCTTGCGTAACTGGTCATACTACGGGCTTAAAACTAAGATAGAATATAAAGCCAAAATGAATAATATAAATCTAACTATAAAATGATAAAATCATGGAGAATGTATTGCAAAAGAAAGTTGTATTCCAGCAAATTGGGAATGTGAATATGGAAGATTTCATAGCAGACCTGCTGGAACGGATTGAAAAAGGAGAAGTGGAAAAAGAAAATGTAGAGATGCAAAACCAAGTCCTAAAACAACTCAATAACAGGCACAAGAACATCATCGATGCCCAACGAGTAATGAACAAATGCTTGGAGATAGAGCTTGCTCATCTAATTAAGCAGGAATAATAAACTTGAACATCGGGGCGGCTGTACGCCCTTAACGGTAGGGATTTTCCACTACTGAACTATCTTAATAAAATTGGATATGTTGAACTTACAGTGATTATGATGTATCATATCCCATTACTTAGATAAGATACAGCGAGGGTCATATTGAACCTGCTTCACCATATGATTGTATCATATCTCCTATTTTAGATAAGATACGGCGACTAAATACAGTAGACTACATACTGTGTGAAATATAGTTTAAAAGTATATGAAATTCATTCACTTTTACTATTTTTGAAAAAAAATCGTATGAAGTAATACGAAACAAGCCTATGGACGAAATAACCGCTATATTAAACAGTGCCCGACCCGTTGATAATATTATCAATGACTTAAAAAGAAAATCCGTTTGTGTTCCTTCATGGGAATTTCTTATTAAAGCGTATGAACCATCATTCCATGAAATAGCCAAAGATACTATAACACGAAAAGATAAAATACGCAAAGACGGGACAAAAGAAGAAGCATCACGCATTTACATTGGCCTTGAAAAGCTGCTTACAAAGCGTATGACTGAGTTCATGTTTGCCATTCCTGTAAAACGTATCTACCACAACACAGAAGGATTTGAAGTCCGCCAACAGATAGCAAAGGCTATAGAGGCAATTTACAAGTATGCCCGAATCGATACAGAAAATATTAAACGTGCAAATGCGTATTTCGCCTCATGCGAAATTTTCACAATTTGGTACGTAGTAGAAAAGCCCAATACATTATATGGTTTTAATAGTAAGTATAAGCTAAAATGCAAGACATACTCGCCAATGGAGGGAGTAAAACTATATCCATTGATCGACGAGCTTGACGATATGCTTGCAATGTCCTTTGAATACACCAAAAAGGTAAAGGACGAAGTAATTACTTATTTTGAGACATACACATCGGACAAACATTATAAATGGAAACAAAATGGTAAAGGTTGGGAACCTGTCGGTACTGTTGAACAAATACGATTAATGAAAATACCCGGTGCATACGCATTTAGACCTGTACCTATATACCACGGATTAACTCGTATTCGCAAAGAATTGGAATATACACTTTCTCGTAACTCCGACGTGATTGCCTATAATTCAGCACCAATTTTGAAAATAGCCGGTGGTATAAAAGGTGGAGAAGATAAAGGAGAAAGCCGTAGAGTTTACCGTGTGGAATATAATGGAGACGTATCGTATGTATCATGGTCGCAATCTATCGAAGCATTGAAGTATCACGTGGAAACCCTGCTTAAACTCTATTGGATGCAATCGCAGATGCCGGACGTTTCTTTTGACAACATGAAGTCTTTGGGGAACATAGGTTACGATGCCAGACAAATGCTTTTGACTGACGCCCACTTAAAGGTTGGAGACGAAAGCGGCTCATGGATTGAGCTTTTCGAACGTGAGGCAAGTGTCATCAAAGAATTTTTGAAGCACATGAACACATCATGGGCAAGCGAAATTGATAATATAGAGATTGAACATATCATTACCCCCTTTATACAACAAGATGAAGATGCCACAGCAGATCGCTTATTGAAACTTAATGGCGGAAAACCAGTCATGTCTCAGCTTGAATCTATCCAACAGGCAGGTTATAGCAATGACGCGCAGGCTACATTGGAACAGATACGGCAAGAGGAGACTATCACTTCACAAAGCAGGGTCGACAATATATTCGGAGAGTCAGCAATTTAAATACTGAAACATTATGAGAAAAAGAATATCAATGTGGCTCATTAAGTTATCTTATAAAATCAATCCACAAGAAAGATTGAGCAATATTGAAAGTGTTGATAACTACGAAGCAAGGAAGCTTGGCGTCTGCCTTGTCCTGACTAAAAAAGAAATCAAGGATTACCGAAAGAAGAATAAAGTTGACGAAGGGTGGTCCAACCGTAAGGCTGTTGAAATGCTTGTCTGTGAAACCAAGAATGAGATACGCAAGTCAATCATCAACTCCATCAATCAAAAAGATTTGATTGAATATACAGTCTGCAAGGTTGGGGACGAGATCCATGTGAGAGGTGAAATCAAAGTGTACATCAAGAAAGAACAGTAAAATGAAAGTTCCAGTTGATAATATGACTTTCGCTGAAAGTGAATACCACCGTGGAGATAAAATTTGGACAGCCCAAACACTCTATGACTTTGCAAAAGTAAAAGAATACCCTATACTTGATATGCCCTTATGGAATATTGACTTGACAGCAGAGCCGTTTGAGTGTAATCAACTTCATAGTTTTATATTTCAGTGCAAACGGGTGAATCAATGTTCTCTTGAATATCCTATTATTCTTGATGATGTAGGACAAATCGCCGATGGATACCACCGCTTATGTAAAGCAATACTAGAGGGTAAAGAAACAATTAAAGCTATTCGTTTATTGGAAATGCCAGCACCTGACAGGGTTGAAAATAAATAATACGCAATGGCAAAGCCAAAAACTCCAAATCAGAAACGCAAGTACGGCGAGCTTAATAAACGGCTCGTCAAATACGTCATGCTTGTGGAATCCATATACGAGGATTTGAATTTAGAGGCGGCTAAAATAGTCGGAATCACCGATTTTACCATTGATAGTGATAGGCCGTTTATGTGGTCGGATTATCCCCAAACAAGGAAACGGATAAGAGACTTACAAGAAAGGTTCGTTGAGGACATCGGAGCCGTAATATATAGTGGAACTTCTGAAGAATGGAAAAACAGCAACGAAGTTCAAGATCTTCTTGCCAACAAAGTATTGCAAACTTATGGCGCAACCATAGGAAAAGAGAAATACGAAATCCTATACCAGCCCAATAATGATGCATTGAAAGCATTTCAGCAACGTAAGGATAAAGGATTTACCATATCAGATAAGTTGTGGAATCAATCGACTCTGTATAAGCAAGAACTTGAAGAAGCCATATCATGTGCCATTCAAAAAGGTACGAGTGCAATTACATTAAGTAAGCAAATCTCCAAATATCTGCTCGATTTCCCGCAACTACAAAAAGATTACAAGGAAAGGTTCGGAAAAGCATCACGGGCAATGGATTGTGAGTATCGTTCTATCCGTTTGGCTGCTTCCGAAATCAATATGGCATACCGCCAAGCTGAAAACCTTCGCTGGCAGCAGATGGACTTCGTGGTGGGATATGAAATCAAATTAAGCAACAACCATACTTGCAACGGAAAGCCTTTCCAAGACATTTGCGATATACTAGCTGGAAAATACCCGAAAGACTTCCAATGGACCGGTTGGCATCCCCTTTGTTATTCAGATGATAGCGAAGTTCTGACGAATAGAGGTTGGAAGTTATTCAAAGACGTTTTAGATGATGATTTGATATTATCGTTAAATCCAAATACACGTAATATAGAATGGGTTGAATTTATCGATAGACAATGTTTCTCATATTATGGAGAAATGATACATTTCTACAATCGCTCTCTTGATTGTCTCGTAACCCCAGAACACAATATGGTGTATTTGAATAAGAATGATGGAAAAATTAAGAATTGCCAAGCGAAAGAATACACGAAAGGTAAAGGCAGATTTTATAGAGGTTGCGAGTATGAATCAGGCGATGTCGAATTTTACCAAATTGATGATTTGATAATCCCATTTGATTTGTTCTGCGAATTTATGGGGTATTGGCTTTCTGACGGTAGTACAATGAGCAATTCAGGCGTCGTAATATCCCAGCAAGAGGGAGAAACGGCAAGAGATAAAATAGTTGATTGCATCAAGCGTATGGGATTTGAACCACATCTTGAAAAACAAAAGGTCGTATTTTATAACACTACCATACGCAACTATTTGAAGATTTTTGGACGGTGTATAAACAAATTTGTCCCGTATGTTATAAAGAATGCTTCAAAGAGGCAGATAAGGATTTTTCTTGATGCCTTTGTCCTTTGCGACGGTTATAAGCGTCCTTGCAGATCATTCATAGGGAATCACGGTAATGAATTCAAGTCAGATAAAGATGAAATCATATACTTCACCACATCTGAACGCATGGCAGGAGACTTATCCGAACTAATACTGAAATCAGGACATAGGCCTTCTTTTTCTATAAATAAAGCAGGAGTATCACACAAAGCGAATGGTCCAATTATAAAGTCAAACTATGATTGTTACTCTATACGTGAATGCTATTCTGTCACGTCTTCGGTATTTAATAAAGAGATACAGCATTATGATGGTCTTGTCTATGATTTGACACTGGAACGCAACCATATCATGTATATCCGCAGGAACGGAAAATGCTTTTGGGGTAGCAATTGTCGCTGTTACAAGATACCCATTCTAAAAACCGAAGAAGAATTTTGGGAATGGGACGGTCGGAGTGAAGCCACGACAGCAAGCGTGAACGAAGTTAAAGACGTACCGGACGCTTTCAAAAAGTGGATAAACGAAAATATACAGCGAGCAAAGAGTTGGGACAGCGCACCTTATTTTATTCGTGATAATGATAAATATATTCGTGAGGACTTTAAGGTAAATGTTTATAACAAGACAGAGAAAACCTTTGTTCGAAAGCGCAGGACAAATCTTGCTATGAGCCGTGTAGAGTATTACAACAAGATCTATCCGCATATTCCCGAAGTGCAGCAGGCTGCGGTCAATGCCTATACCCAAGCCATCTCCTCTGGCAACAAGGGGGCTACCAGTCGTGAAATTAACCGACGTTTACGCAATGGAACGGAAGATGAATATGTGGACGTGGCAAGCCGTCTGATAAGTCAAGCCTTATCAAGGCTACCCAAATATGAAGGTGTTGTTTATCGTGGCGAGACCATGAGCATAAAGAAACTTCAAGAACGGTTCCTTGACCATATCGGCGATGTAGTGTCCGATAAGGGTTTCATTTCGTCCAGCCTTTACATGGATACACCTATGAAGTTCATATCACGTGCCGGAATACCCAAGAGTCACAAGCGTGTAATCTTTGAGATACAGAGCAAAAACGGGCGCAATATCAGTAAAATATCAGAATTTAATGGTATATTTACACTTGAAAATCAACATGAAATTCTGTTTGACAAAGGAACTAAGTTCTTGGTTAAGAAACGTAGGATAGAAGGAGATGGCACTTATAGAATAATACTTGTAGAGCAATGAAGAAGAAATATAAAATAATCGGCGAAACGGAAAAAACCGTTACTTTTATCTATGGCGGTACAGAATGCTGCTATGCCAAATCCTGTTATTCTTCTATCGAGGAAGTAATTAAAGAGATTGATGAGGAAAGGAAACAAGAAAAAGAAGTAATCAAGCATATCGAAGCCCAGCGTGCTACTATGACACCCGAAGAACGCACCGACTGGGACGAGGCCGACCGTGCCGTGTTTGAGCGTTGGCAAGATGAAGCCAATACTAATATGTACCTTGACGGCATTATCGATGAAGATGAAGACCCAGATTTCAATCCATTCAGGAAAGACGATAAATAGTGGCAACCATGAAGCAAATCAAGCTATCAAAACAGGAGAAGCAAGTGTTGCGTTTAATCAGCAGCGGGATTGTTTGCCCAAACACTTATCCGCACCATATATTCATTTCGTGCGTAGGCTCACTGGAAAGATTGGGTCTTGTCAAAGGTCTATGGAACGAGGGGCATGAACTTGAAGATGTCCGCATAACGAAATATGGAAAAATTTATCTTGCCACCAATCCTAACTTGCGCAATCCCATAGACTGGAAATGGATTATAACTACCATCATCGCAGTAGCAAGTGCCATATTCGGCGCGATGGCCTTGTTTGTGGCTTGCTCGATAAAATACGGATAATTCCTTTGATTTAAAGAATTGATGTTTGTACAACTCTAATTTGGCATTTGTTTACACACGTCTATTTTGAGGCATATAAAAAGCAGTGAGATTAATTTTTCATCGCTTTCTTTTCACGTTTTCTGGTGGTGCACTTCATTATTTGTGAATATTGTAATTTTGCATTAAACGGAATTTCGCCTTAGGATTCACTGCCTTAGGAAATCGTATAATAGCCCTCAAAGGTTAATAATATTGAATTATGTATGAAATTCATACACTTTCAAGATTCCATGCTCTAATTTTGTACCCAATAATTAGCATTACCTCGTAAAATTCAATACATTTGTAATGCTTACATGATAATGGTAAACCATTTCGCAGGGCAAGCGGTTAATTTGCTCAATAGAAGTTGGGCTTTTTTTATGCCTATACTTTTATATATTGGCGGTTGCCTATACGTAGATATTTCGCTCTGTGGAGTGGAACCCATTATCTGTAAGCAGCGTATATGGCAGCCGCTTTTTATGTTTGCCTATAACATATCTTTAAATGCTTACAGATATGCAATCTAACATTCAAATTTTTAATTCACCTAAATTCGGTGAAATCCGTACTGCCGGTACAAGCGATGATCCTAAATTTTGCTTAGGTGATTTATGCAGATGTCTTGGATTATCATCAAAAGGCGTAAATCAGAGACTTAGTAAGGAGGTAATTTCAACTTACCCCCTTGAAACAACAGGAGGCATACAACAAATGTTATTCGTTAATGAAGACGGAATGTATGATGTTATTCTTGATAGTAGGAAGCAAGAAGCAAAATTATTTCGCAAATGGATAACAAGTGAAGTCCTTCCTTCAATCCGAAAGACAGGCGGCTACATCTCCACCAAGCAAGAAGACACACCAGAAGAAATCATGGCACGTGCACTAACCATTGCACAAGCCACTCTTGCCAAAAGAGAAGAACGATTAAAACAGCTCGAAGCTGAAAATGCCAAGAAACAAATTATCATCGAGAGAAAAGACGAGGAAATATCCATAAAGGACGATACTATAAAGGTCCTCGCCCCCAAAGGTAAATGTTACGATGAAATCATGTCGAGTGAAGGACTTGTGACGACAAACATGATAGCGGCATTCTTAGGTGTATCGGCTATAAAGCTGAACAAACTACTATGTGAATGGGGAGTCCAATACAGACAATCTTCTGTTTACTTCCTCACGGCCAAATACCGCAGTAAAGGATTTACCAAACATGTCCCCTACCCTTATATGGATAACGGAGTACAGAAATCAAGAGAACACATGTATTGGACCGAATCAGGTAGAAAGTTTGTCATTGAATTGTTCAATACCAAACTCTCGGCATAATATCAGCTATAACCATAAAGTTATTATAAATCCAAAGGGGCGGTTTATCCGCTCCGGGGTTACCCTACCCTAATAGGGTGCTTTTATATGTTTGTTAAATTATAGACGGGGCAGCCGCTTGTGAAAGTAAGCTATCCCACCGGTAGCGGACGTGTCCGGGAGGATTCCCGCTATTCCGAACATCGTTAAACAATAAACTTTTTTTATATGGAAACAACCGAATTAAAACAAGATGAGCAGACAGTAGAAGTAATCGAACATCGTAGCGTCGATACCATGCGTAACGCAGTCATCAGTGGACAGACAAGGGAGTTATTAATCATGTTGGCAGGATTGCGGGATATAGAGAACTCTTTTTGCAACTGGAAGAACAAGTACGGAATTGTATCAGATAATGATACAGATCACTTTATACAACTAACAACCCAATGCGGAACCTTGATACAGGAAAGTATCATTAAGTCTATAAATGACAATTTAGGCCGATTGGATTTTAAGGCGATATGAAACGTAATATTTTAAGCATTAATATAAAGATACCGATGTTTATAATATATCGGATCCCAATTTCCTGAACATCTCCCCTCCGAGCTTACATGCCGGGTGGAGTAAGACGAACGGCAAGCCGAGAGAGAAATTTTTCTAAAATAGAATAAAAACAGATACGATTGTTTGCTAATTTGGAAACAAATTATTATCTTTGTAAATATAACAAGAAACGATATGGACGGGCATACGATAACCATAATACTAAGCGATGAGGCGAACAGTTTTGTAAGGCAGCAGCCATTCAAGGCACAGCAGAAGATAGCGTATAATATTCGTAGAGTGCAGAGTGGTCTAATAGAAAAGGACGTTTTCAAGAAATTGGAAAACTCTGATATATGGGAGTTACGGACGCTTTTCAACGGAATTTGTTACCGTCTGTTTGCTTTCTGGGACACCAAGAAAGGGGCTTTGGTAGTGGTTACTCACGGGATAGTGAAAAAGACGCAGAAAACCCCTAAAAAGGAGAGAGAAAAGGCAGAGAGAATAAGGAAAGAATATTTTAATGATAAAAAGTAACAGATATGGCAAAGATGAATTTCACACCAGCAGACAAATTGATAGATGATGTATGGGGAAAGGTGGGCACTCCCGAAAGGGACGCTATGGAAGCTCAACTCAAAGATGATTTGCAGGCTTATTACATTGGAGAGGCTATCAAGGCAGAAAGGCTCAAACAGAACCTCACACAGGAGGAATTAGGCAAAAAAGTAGGCGTGAAACGCTCTCAAATTTGTAAGTTGGAGAGCGGTAAAAGTTCTATAACCCTTTCCACGATGAGTAGAGTATTCCAAGCTTTGGGAATTACAACGGCCACCCTTGATTTGGGAATAGGCGGAAAGGTTGCTTTGTGGTAAGAATATAAAGCAGGATCCATAACGAGGAGGACGCAAAACGCCCTCCTTTTTTGTCTCCTTATACTTTAAATTTAGGTCGTGATTAGGTAATAAATAAACTTAAACGAGTTACAAATGAAATCATTGCTTCATTCATAATCTTTAATTCAAATCCAGACAATACTATCCTACAATCGAGAGATACCGGCTTAAAGATTCTATTTCAGCCCGTATAACGACCTTTTGGAAATCTGCCGGATTGTTCTCCGTATGAGAAGCTTCCAGTGCCTTGTAATAGCTTATTTTGTCCTCGTTGCTGCCTTTGAGATTTACCAGCGTATAACCGTTGCGGAGTAAGTATAGATTCATCAGAAGCCTAGATGTGCGCCCGTTCCCGTCTATAAACGGGTGTATGCGTACCAACTCATCATGAAGGTAAGCCGCAATGAGCACCGGGTGAATGCCTTGCTTCTCCATTCCGGTAAACCTCGTCATAAAAGCCTCCATTTGTGGCTGTATCAAATACGGCTGTGGAGGGACATGTGTACTTCCCGAAATCATAACAGGCACGCACCGATAACGTCCGGCATTATCTCTGTCTATGCCATGTAGCACAATAGCGTGTATTTCCTTGATTGTGCGCTCCGATATTTCCATACCTCCCTTTGCAAAGTCCTTTATGTAGTCTATCGCTTCAACGTGGTTAATCGCTTCAAGGTGTTCCCGCATTGACTTTCCGGCGATAGTAACCCCTTCGTTCACTACTAACTCCGTTTCTTGCAGTGTGAGCGTATTTCCCTCGATCCGGTTGCTTTCATAGGTGTATTCAATGGCAAACGCATTCTCTATCTTTTGCAGGGCATCCGGTGGTAATGGGCGCAGCCCCAACAAACGGGCTTTCAACGTGTCGCATTGAAGTAATAGCTTTGTTATTTCCTCGTTCATAGCTTAATCTTTTGACTCAATTACCTTTAACTTCGCTCCACATTTAGGACACGTCAATACAGTAGTATCGATATTGGGGCGTACTTCTTCTGGTGATACAAACAATTCCCATATATCAACTCCTAAATTAGAAGCAATTGAAGTAAGAACTTTAATTGAAGGATTCCCTGATATATGTTGGTTCAATGCACTTTGGCTAATTCCCATTCTTTCGGCTAACTCTTTTGTAGTTATACCTTTTTGCTCAATAATATCTCTTATTCTCATATCCTAAAAGTTATTTCTGTTACAAAAGTCGTTTTTTTATTAGTATATGCAAGCTATATCTTGTATAAATAAAGTTAAATACAAGATAAATCTTGCTCAAACCATTGTAAATACAAGATATAACTTGTATCTTTATATCATAAAACTAAAACAAAGATATGAAAACGAAAATCAACAAATCGCAACTTTTCAAAATGGCATGGGTAATGTATAAACGCTCTATCTCGGTTCTCGGCCGTGAGTTCTGCCAGTCGTTCAGTGCTTGTTTGAGGAACGCATGGTTTAAGATGAAAGCGGAAGCCCGCAAAGCCGAAAAAGAGGCTCGCCGGTTAATGAAAAAGTCGAAACCCGCACAAAAGCCCGAATCGGTTGTATTTGACGCAAAAATGGAAAGAGGGATAACGGAGTATTACAGAAGCCAAAGCGGGCGTTATTGCGGAGATTGATACACCAAATACACGTGCTCTTCCAAAACAACAAGAGCGGTGGCCCGGCTATATCACTGTGGAAACAAAAGCCGGGTCACTTTAATAAAAACCAATAGATTAAACCTATTGTCCGTGATACTCCATTTCATTCATATTTCATTTCAAGTTACCAAAAGTTAAACTATTGATTATGAGCAAAATAAGGCTGTAAATATTTGGTTAACTCACTGATAATGAGTATCTTTACAATACTAAAACAAATCAATATTACTAACAATTAAAAGACAAAGAGCAATGAAAGCAACTCATATTTTTACAGAGAAATTTGATACAAGAAGAAAACTTGCCAACAGAGCACTGAAAGCAATGAATGACATCTGTGACTACGATAATGGTACAATTCGCAACCCTTATGAGCTTGCAAGTTCTGTAATGAAAGACGGTAGAACACTTATCCAAACTATCTATGAAGATGGCGAGGTACAATACAATGATGGGTGGTATATCGTAGAAGTTGACGAATATTGTATGTATGTTGACTTAACAGGTATTGCTACTAAAGAAATGGGGATTGAGAAGTATGAGTATATTGACGAAATCAGCGAATTTGAAGAGATTGAAGTATTAGTATAATTTTAACTAGCAGAGCGAAAGCCTTGCACAATATATAAGAGCAATGAACACATATTACAAGTTTGCGCCAAACGTATTTTTGGCAAAGTGCGAAGAAAAGCATGAAAGAGGTGAGGAAATTCTAGTTACAACCAAGTATGGAAAAGAGAATGAAAGTATCGTTTTTAATCTGATATTTGAGCGTGACGGATTCTATTATTACTCCATCGTAAGGGCTGACGGATTCAACGTACAAGAATGGGCAAAACGTAGAGCCGAACGTAGACGTGAATGGTCTGTATCAGCAAATAAAAAAAGTCATGAATATTTCGAAAAGTCAAATAAGGACAGAGATTTTCTTTCACTTGGAGAACCTATTAAAGTAGGACATCATAGCGAAAGACGACACAGAAAAGCAATAGCGGCTGCTTGGAGAAACATGGGTAAAAGCGTTGAATTTAGCGACAAAGCAACAGAACATGAAAGAGAAGCCGAATACTGGGACAAGCGTGCTACAACCATCAACCTATCTATGCCGGAAAGTATTGACTTTTATGCGCACAAGCTGGAAGAAGCCAAAGAATATCATGAAGGTGTAAAGTCAGGCAAATATCCACGTGAACACTCCTACACTCTTACTTATGCCAAAAAAGCAGTAAATGAAGCTCAAAAGAATTATGATCTTGCAGTAAAATTATGGGGGTAATAAGTGACGAATAATCATTGTTAAATCTAACGGATAAAAATCGTATGCTATCATCGATATTTTACAATCGAAAACTTTCTGCTCATATCTTGACAAGGACGATTTAAGGAATAAGTTAGAAGATATGATTAAACGATTCATTAAACGGACAGAAAAGAAAATCAACGAAAATCTATAAATCATCAGTTATGACACAAAAAGAAGCATTAAAACAATTAGAAAAGTACTGTCATGCTAATCGAATGCATCTAACCGCTTCGTCATTCTCTTATGGGTATTATGCGTTCGTAATACATGACAAATCATTTACCGGGGATAGAGTAATAGAAGGGGGCATTCCATGTCACAGGATAAGCGGGTATCTGAAACCCACAGAATTGTTGATATGGATTGATGGGTATCATGCAGGATTGCAAAATTCAAAACTAAATAAAGGGAATATAGAATGAAATACAAATTCAGAATAATCGAAACCTACTCGAAGGTAGTGGAGGTAGAAGCAGAAAACATGGATTCCGCTCATGAGAAAGTAGAAGAAATGATAAACACAGAAGAAATCGCCCTTACTAACGATGATTTTGAAGACATCGAAATTTACCCTTATGGAAACCAAAACAAGTAAAGCTATATCCCTACTCCACTCCGGCTATTTGAAAGAAGCATTAGCTATATTCTCTACTTTTCGAGTTGGTTTCTCCAAAGAAGAACGTAGAACATTGAAGATAGCACATGAATGCCTATCCGGTAATTCTGTTTTCTATCGACAACTCGGAATCGACACAGACAAGGAGATAGAGAAAAGTAAGTCTATTATTACATCGAAGTACTTGAAAATGAAATAGTTAAACAAAGTTTAAGCCTGCGATATTTCCAACTTAACTTATTGATAATCAATATATTATTTATATCTTTACATATCCAAAATACCCACTTAAACAATAAGAGCAATGAATAGAGTACAACAAATGACAGCAGAATTGAATCAGATACTACACTCTGATACCTACCAGTTCGAAATCGACACCGAAGATTTTGTTTTCGGATTCAAGAAAACCATAAGAAAGCGTACCAAAAATTTGGCAAAGGCATTTAAGCTGGAACAAAAGGTAACAAAAGACTGTGGCCGTTTCTTATCCGATACGGTTAGAATCGTATCTGTAAGAATATACAAGAACGGTGATTTGAGAAAAGAACTTCATGCTAAAGAAATAACATCAACGTATAACGGATAAAATATATAGCGATGCAAGCAAATAAAATCGTGTTCCTATACTATCCTTGTATGGTAATTGTATGTGAATCAATGGAGACTCCTAATTCCACAGACCCAGAAACAAACGATTTGAGGGAATATGCTAGAATAGTGAGGTTTTCATATGAAACAAAATTTTCCCCTGAGTTTGAGTTTCTTCCTGCCGGTTCAATCGAATGGACTAAACATGCAGATATGCTTAGTAAAGAACAGAGAAACAGCATAGAAAGATGTTCCCAGCGATTGCGATATGAAGACAAAGATCGGATTGATTATTTCGCTAAGCTAAAAGAAACGAGTATCAAATCACATAAATCATGAGCAATGAGAACAGCAACATTGAAAGAGCCATATAAAGGCTATAGAAACATAATTCTAATCGAATATTGGCCGAACATGCATAAATGGGAAGTCGAGATTTGTGGAAGTGGTAAACATATTTTTGTATATGAAGATGAATTTGAGGAGGATTAAGCCATGACATACGAAGATTTGAAAGAAGAAGATATTGATAAAATGCAGAATCTTAATCGCAAGAATCACTACTGTCTATCTTGCAAAGAATTGGAATCACTTGCCAAGAAACATCAAAACCATCGCAAAATTGGTGATGAATATACCTGTTTACTTATAGAATATCGATTAACTGATATAAATTTCCACACCGAAGCGTCATTGTTACACGCTGGAGAATATGAAAAAGTCATAGAAATAATAAAAACATGGTAGTTTAGACAATTTTAGCACTAAAAGTACATGAATTTCATATACTTTTTATATATTTACACCGTAAAAAGAACAAAAAATGAAGATTTTTACATCGTATTTCGGTAATAGCCGAAAACTGAAAGAGGCGGGAGTTAATATGATTTGCGTAGCAATCGGAAAACCCAGATTTATAGCTGGTATTCCACAAATGCTGAATGTTTGCCCGACTCGTTATATGGTAAGTGGGCCTTGTTCCCACGATGAATACCTAAAACTTTACGACAGAATATTGGCAAGCCAAGATGCGAACCAAGTCGTGAAACAAATTGAAATGTTAAGCGGAGGAAAAGACGTTGCTCTTTGTTGCTATGAAAAACCGGGTGATTTCTGCCATCGCCATATTTTGGCAAAATGGATCACAGAAAATACTGGTATTGAAATCACAGAATTTGGAGTTGTTGAGAAGAAAGAGCCCAATTATGAACAAGCGAGTTTGTTTTGAAAATAATGCCAACCATCAATAGCGTTTGATGGGATGCTGTCAGATTTGCCAAGCAAGCGGTGGTTTGACAGCATTGGTTTGGTTGAATGGCGAAGTGATTAACGCAACGGTCTGCAAAACCGTTATTCGTGGGTTTGAATCCCACTTCAACCTCAGAGATAAGAAATAACGACCAAAGTACAAGGAAGGGCAGTGAAAATTCTGATAAACGGTTTGCAGGCTGCCCATATTGCGGAAATAGCTCATCGGCAGAGCGTTGGCATTCCAGCCAAAGAGTGGGGTTCGATTCCCTGTTTCCGCTCAACCCTTATAGTAGCGATAAGCAAAAGCAAGAACATTAAAGCTTGTGCAGTTTACGGGGTAATAGAAATTGCTATCTGACACGACTGAAAGAAGCCGAAGAATTGCATAAGTGTTCTTGCAAGTAGCTTACATAATGTATATGAAGTTATATACAACTCTGTTATATGAAAAAAAAAGGTATTATCGAAGCGTGTAAAAGCACAGGATGTGGATTCAAATGTTGTTCATTTGGATCTACTAAATCAAATGGATCTACTATTTTGCTACCGGGAGAATATGAAAATGCAAAAGGTAGTGTAAGCCATTTACAAGTACTAGATGATAATTATTTTGGGGGTAAAAAAGTTAGATGTATCGCAAAGGAGCCATTTTGTTGTGATGGTGGTTATAAACCAATTCAATGTCGGGTTTATCCTCTGTGGATTTCTTCAATTAAAGACAAATTAATCCTAAAAAGCCTAAAATGTCCGCTAAAAGAAGATGCTCTTACGAATCATTTACAAGATGCATTCCATTTATTTGAAGAATATCCTTATACTAGTCGAGAAGAACTTGAACTGTTCCTTTCAAAAGTTAAGGTAGATAGATACAAAGTGTACGGATCACAAGAGTGTGATGGGAATGTACATATTCGTATTTTATCTCAAAAAGATTTGGAATGCATCCTAAATTATGAGGAAACATTAAACGATTGTAATACATGCTTTAAATCAAGGGAAGGAGTTGTGTCTAAATGTATTGACTCTGGATTCAGTATTGGAATATTTGTTGATAATACCTTATCTGCCTACACATTGTCTTATTCCAATGAATACGGTATAAACTATATAGAGAAATGCTTTGTATCCCCTGAGTATAGAGGGCAAGGTTGGCAAGTGACTATGCTCTTGAAACATAATGAGCTTGTAAAATCAATTGGTACAAAGTTCATTTTCTCTATGGCATCTCCTTCAAACTGGGTAAGCATCCGTTCTTTTAAGCAAGTTGGATTTAAAGAAGCTTATCCTACTTCTGTTGGCGGCTATAATCGGATAGTATTCGTGTATAAATGTAGCCCTATCAACGGAGATGATGTTGTCGTTGAAGCAAAAAAAATGATAGATCATGGATATGTTTATTTATTTGGAGGGAAAGGGAATGTCATAACAAGCGAATATATTAAGCATATGTCTGAAATGTATAAGGATGTATTCTCACCCGATATAATTGAACTTTCAAATAAAAAAATAGGGAAAGTAGCTGTCGATTGCAGTGGTTTTGTGTCTATTGCCACTAAAACATCCTATGGTGATAGTCTTGGAATATTTTCACATCTTGTTAATCCTATCAGGGTTACAGAATTGAAAACTATTAAGAATGGAATGATTCTCTACAAGAAAGGACATGTAGGTATTGTTTGTGCAACAGGGAATGGCTTTGTTATTGAGGCAAAAGACACGAAAGCTGATATTGTTTGCTCTCCCTTTGATAAACGTGCAAAAGATTTTGATTTCTGTGGTGAGTTAGAAGGTGTATCTTACGACAATGTGAATTCTTTGGAGCTATGATTAACATCTTGGAAAGGACATTTGGGCTTGAAATAGAGATGGCAGATGTTGAAAAATCAAAAGTCGTATTGCCAAAAGGGTATTCTTGGAGCGAAGATGAAATTATTCACAACACTGACGGGACATTGGGTAGATTTAATGATCCATTCGGTGGCGAAATAAATACACCTCCATTACGCATATCCAATAATACTCTATTAGAACTGACGAACTTATATTCTGACCTAAAAAAAAACGGCGCAAAAATCACACGAGAGCTATCGATTCAGGTGCATATCTTCATTGGCGATTTGGAACTGGAGGAAATAAAAAAGATCTTTTACCTGCTTTATTATACGGCAAGATATATTGATGAAATTTGTTTTGTCAGCCCTTATAGTAAATTTACGATATTCACCCCAAGTCCGACCATTGGAGACTATGAGAAGGTAAAAAATGCAAACAGTTTTGAAGCGTTAAGGAGTGTATTTGAAAATTCTACTAACAAAGGATTTATAAGGCATATCGTAAATATATCTTCTTATTTTAAAAGGAAGACTGTTGAGTTTCGTCCATTTTGGGCAACAACTTGCATCGATGAAGTTGTATCTTGTATTTTTTTCGCTTACCGTTTTGTCGATTATGCTCTTACTCATTATGAAAATGAGTTCTCACTGATAAGTGATACAGAATGTTTTAAGAAAAAGTTGAAATTGCGTGGTAGTTACCCGAAGCCTATTCCCCCTCTATTATTTTTTGGTGACCCACTTAATATAAAAGAGTCATTGAACGCTAAATCAATACGCTACAATGGAGCGATGAAAAAGGCTTTTATAGATAATACTCCCGAACGAGTTTCAATGGTAAATCCAGCCTTATTCTCATTTGAACTTTCTATTGCAGAATACAAGGACCTAGTAATTTACAATAATGATGAATTAAATCATATTGTATATCTCATTGTAACAGGTCAGTTGAAAATAGAGTATAAAGGCAAAGCCTCTTTTTTGCAAGCGTTTAATGGGAATTCGGAAGAAAAACAACTTACTTGCTTACTTGTTTTTAGCAAGATACAAAAATACTTCAAAAATAATGACTTTTGCATAAGCTATCTGAGTGCTATTGTAGAATGTATTGATAACACGATTACGAAATCCAAACCCATAGCAGAGAAAATAATAGCTCTTATTCGTAAGTCAGATTATAGACTAGGTACTATCAATGATGCAATCGAAGAAGGAGGGTGCGTTTTTTTTCAGTTTGATGATTATTCCAAAAATAGGAATGTAGTATCCAAACTCCGAAAGCACAGTGATTATGCACTGAAATTCCAAAGAAAGCTGACACAGTATTATGGACTTACAGAAAATATTCCGTCAAATGCAGCGCTAACTGTTATAAGTAGAAATGCATATTTAAATCTTAATAAGGTTGCTTATATCGGCGGTGTGTATTTATATTCAAGTGCTTCAATATTTAATGAAAAATTTTCGGCTAAAATGCCACAGATAGTAGAAACACCTGTATTTATTGATCCACCCGACAATTTACTTATTGACAACCCGGAGAAAATCGTAATAAAAAAAGTACATCCTATTTTATATAGGTCTGCTCAAGTAAGGTACATTGCAAAAGTCCACAAAATTCCCAAATCTGTAAAATACGGTTTCTTTGTTTATTACGATAATTTTCTACTTGGTGGGTTTGGATTTGAATGGACTAAAGACAGAACTTATGACATTTGGCTCTTATCTGACTTTTGCACTAACAACAAGATTCCCCGTTTGGCAAAACTAATATTACTTTGTATAAAAAGTGACATTGTTAAGAGAAAACTTTCAAGGTTAATGGTCGAGGATATTTCTTCATGTTATACAAAAGTTTATACAAACAACCCTGTTTCTATGAAATATCGCGGATTGTTTCACAAGGTCGGGAGAGACGGGAATCATCTCATATATGAAACACAACTTGGTTCTATCAACGGATGCGAAGATATAATTAGAAAATATGTTAAATATATAAATTCAACGAAATGAGTAAATGGAAATTTGAATTGGTAGATATAAAGGATATTAATCCAGCAAAAGTCAACGCAAATAAAATGAGTGATGCCGATTTTAATAAACTTGTGTCTAATATTCAAAAAAGTGGATTAAGTAGTTCTATTACTTGTTACAAAAAGAACGATGGGACATTTGTCATCATATCTGGTCATCATCGTTTTATGGCATGTGTGAAATTAAGCTATGTAAAAGTTCCGGTCATATATGCAGATGAGAAAGATTTGACGAATGATGAGATACTTGCTATTCAGATATCCCATAATTCACTGCATGGCACAGATGATAAGGGGATATTAAAAAAGATGTTTGAAGAAATCAAAGATATTGATTTTAAAAATTTTGCTCATGTAAATATTGACGAAATTGGCAAAATAAGTACAGAAAACCTTTCTTTTTCCCCTGAGATAATACAATATTCAGTTACAGTAATGCTTTACAGCGATGTTTTTAATAGGTTTCAAGAAATATTGGATGTATTGGATGCAAACATAGATAAAAGTGATTTAGTAGTAGTGGCAGATGGCGAAAATGAAAGTAACTTTCTTAAGTTAATATCTGAAGTTAAGAAAAAATACAATATCAAGTCTACCAATATAGCTTTTTCAAAAATTATAGATTTAGCCTATAATGAATTATCGAAAATAAGCAAATTCAACATTAAAAAACTGTGATATGGCACGATACAAGAAAATCCCGTATGAAAAGGTCGCTGAGGTTTATACTAAGAAAGCTGGTAATATATCATCTACGTGTACTTCTCTCGGCATAGACCGAAACACATTTACCGCATGGCGTAAAAAGTACCCTAAATTGAATCAACTACTGTCAGATGTTGATGAGAGTTTAATCGATTTTTCTGAAAGCAAATTGCTTGAACAGATTAACGCAGGCAACCTTACGGCCATCATATTCCATCTCAAGACAAAAGGCAAAAAACGTGGCTATGTGGAAAGCGTTGAGCAAAACGTGAATGTCAATCCATTTGAGAAACTGATGCAAGAATTGCCTGATGATGAGGAATGAGCCATGTACGCAAGGACATACGCTACTTAAAGTCATGGATAGAAGACTGGAATAGGTTTTGCCGTGATGTTTTGAAGGTTCGTTTAGACAGCGAGCAGCAATCTATCATATCCTCTGTCCAGCACAATCCTATGACAGCTGTTGCATCAGGTACAGCTCGTGGTAAGGACTTCGTTGCAGCATGTGCTGCTATGTGTTTTATGTACCTCACTCCACGTTGGAAAGATGGCAAATTATCCAAGAATACAAAAATTGCCATGACTGCACCAACAGCAAGGCAGGTACAGAATATTATGATCCCGGAAATCTCACGCTTGTACAGAAATGCAGTTTTTCTTCCGGGAAGATTGTTGTCTTCGGGTATAAAGACTGATTATGAAGAATGGTTCCTGACGGGGTTTAAGGCTGGTGATGACAATACTGAAGCATGGTCTGGGTTCCACGCTGTGAATACAATGTTCGTCGTTACTGAAGCATCGGGTATTTCAGAAGCAACATATAATGCTATTGAAGGTAACTTACAGGGAAATTCCCGTTTACTCATCGTGTTTAATCCTAACATAACTACGGGTTATGCCGCACGAGCCATGAAATCCAATCGATTTGCGAAATTCCGTTTAAACTCACTCAATGCAGAGAATGTAGTCAAAAGGAAATTAGTTATTCCCGGTCAAGTAGATTATGAATGGGTAAAAGATAAAGTGATAAATTGGTGTTCTCCCATTCAGAAGGCAGATTTTAATGAAGGAGAAGGTGATTTTAAGTGGGAAGGTGGTCTATACCGACCTAATGACCTTTTTCGTGTCAAGGTACTTGGTATGTTTCCAAAAGTCTCCGAAGATGTACTTATTCCGTATGAATGGATAGAGATTGCAAATGATAATTGGAATCGTTTACAAGAAGAAGGTTTTACACCGTCTAAATCATGTAAGATTGGTTCTGATGTTGCTGGTATGGGCCGAGATGAAAGTGTACTTTGCCCTCGATACGGAAACTATGTCCCTAAATTTGAAGTTCACCAATCTGCTGGAAAAGCGGATCACATGCATGTCGCAGGAATGCACATCATATATCTTTCTGACAAAAAATCCAAAGCGTACATCGATACAATAGGTGAAGGAGCTGGAGTATATTCCCGACTGGAAGAACTCGGATATAGGAATGTTTATTCTTGCAAGTATTCCGAGAGTGCAAAAGGCTTGCATGACCTTACCGGACAATATGAATTTGCCAATATGCGAGCTTACTGCTATTGGTCTTTACGTGATTGGCTTAACCCTAAGAACGGTTTTGGGGCGGCTATTCCCCCTTGTGACAAACTCATGGAGGAAGCAACCGAAACACACTGGAAGTTCCAAAGCGATGGACGGATTATAATTGAACCGAAAGAAGAAATCAAGAAACGTATCAAACGTTCGCCAGACTATATGGATGCACTTGCTAATACATTTTATCCATTTGACTATGATTTTATTAGTGACGAAGAATTACTAAAAGACTTTTTATGATCGCTATAAACCTCTATCTTTGCATCGAAGACTGTCTTATTATTTATTAATAATTGCAGTTTTCATTGCTCTTATGTACGCCGGCTTGTGAAAGTCGGCGTTTTTGATATTACAATATCCAAGTTACCAAAAGTTAAACTATTGATTATGAGCAAAATAAGGCTGTAAATATTTGGTTAACTCACTGATAATGAGTATCTTTACAATACTAAAAGAAACCAATATTATTTACTAAAATAGTATAGCGATGAAAACATTTGAAGAATTTAAGAATGAGGTTAATGAGTTGGTGGACATCTACAATCAGCAAGACCACTGGGTCGATGGTGAAGTAGGTAGACTTAAAGTAACTATCAAACCGATATTCGGAGATTTTAGCAACGATGGCTATATGCCGAAGTATTGCTCTAACTTCGTAATTTATTATGGCAGCGAGAATCCTTGCAAAACTAATCGCTTCTTTACGTTTGATTTGATGATTAACAAATACGTGTCTGGATTCATATCTTCTAAGGATAGGACTACAAGAAAGAATGCAAGAAATGCATTCAAAGGTATTTTTGAGATTTAATTTAGTACCCTTACAATACTAAAACAAACAACATTACTAACAATTAAAAGACAAGAACGATGAAGACGAATAAAGAAAATCAGAAAAAAGTATTCATTAAAAACATAGTAAATGCAGCCGTTAATTTCGGATTAGACAGCATTCAATGCCAAGTAGCAATGAGCATTCCTCAAAGAACCTACAGCTTCAATGAGCTAAACGGTTTCATCGGAGAAATGACAATCGCATTAAGGAATGCAGGTGTTAAGTTACCGAGCGATAATCTCTAATTATAAAAGCAATGAAACATTCAGAAGAACAAATAAAAGAAATAATGTTAGCCTTATACGAACAACTTGGCAGACATAAATTTGTAGTTATGACAGGATCAAAATTTACCGGTTACATGGAGAATGAATCTGGTGACCTGCAGCAGGTTATTAAATTGAGCAAAAATAAATCTGGCGCAGATAAATTAATTATTACTTATGAAGAAGGTAAGGATACTTATTCTATGAGATTCATCAAATCCCCAAAATTAAACAAAAAGACTTTTTCTTTTTCCGAGGCCAAAGAGGTCTTCTTTTCGAGTGATATTTATGCTGAACAGTTGCAAGAAGTGTTCACACAAGTGACAGGCTTATATACTCATCTTTAAACATAAAATCGATGAAAGCAAACAATCCTAACTACAAATTCGAAATAGCATAACTAAATACATAAGAGCAATGAAAAAGAAAGCAGTAGAATACAGCATAACAGCAAAAAAACAAGATTTTGAAGTTGTCAAAGTTTATTCTTCTATAGACTCTGCTAATTTCGCAAGAAAGTTCTATCATGAAGATATTCTTATTTACGAAAGTGCATTCATTATATTGATGAACAAAGCCTGCAATATAACCGGGTATGCTAAAATCTCTCAAGGAGGAATATGCGGAACACCAGTTGACAAAAGATTGATTGCCAAATATGCTATTGAGACTCTCTCTGCTGGTGTCATATTCGTTCATAATCACCCAAGCGGTAACAAAAACCCTAGTAATGAGGATATAAAAATGACTAACTCCCTTAAAAATATATTGAAATTGTTCGATATAAAATTATTAGACAGTATTATTCTAACTGAAAATGATTATCTTTCAATGAGTGATGAATGCCTTATATAGTATCTAATCTGCAACCTCACACGCAATTTTCAGATTCACTGACGAAGCAATCTTTGCCATTCTCAATAGAATAACTGGATAATAACGCAAATTCACTTCCATTCGCCTTTGGTTACTTGATGATAAATCACTCATTCCCAACTATCTTGTTTTTGTATTACTTTGTCTTATTTTATTATCCTCTTTTCTTAAAAAAAATAAAACTCGATTAATATTTTATTGAAAAGTGTATGAAATTCATATACTTTACTGTATATTTGCAAAAAGCGTATGAAGATGTACGCCACCCGACTTGTCGTAAACACCTGTTTGTCCGTTTAGGCGGAGGCACATCTGAAAGAAGATGCGAATAGTCTGCTGGCTACATTGCTACGCAGACTATTTTTTTGTTTAAACCTAAATGAAATGAACAGACAACAGCAAGTTTTCGTAAGGTTGAAACTTAAAGCGAAGGCGTTAGGGTTCAACGCAAAGGAATTGAAGGGTATCGCCGCCAAGATTGCCGATAACCTGAAATCCGCAGAAGATGCCTCAGAAGAGGATGTAAACGCAGAAATCGACGAGCAGATAGAAGCGGTTCTCCCTTACCTCACTTTCGGCCAGTCGCAAGCCAACCGTTTGCTTGACGAATGGAAGAAAAAACACCCCGAATCAGAAGAAGATGATGATGACGACGTTGACGATGACACGTCAAAAGGCGGCTCTCGTCTAGCTGGTTCAAACAAGAAAAATCCCAACAACAAAGGAAATGAACAAGACGAAGAACCCGCATGGTTTAAGTCTTTCAGAGAGCAACAGGAAGCCCGTTTTGCCGCATTGGAAGGTGAAAAAGTTTCTAACTTGCGTAAAGCCAAACTTGAAGCCCTGCTGAAAGACACTGGAACATTCGGTTCACGTACCTTGAAAAGCTTCTCTAAGATGAACTTTGAAAGTGACGACGATTTCGAGGAGTTCTATTCAGATGTTGAGGAAGACCTGAAGAATTACAATCAAGAGCGTGCAGATGCAGGTTTGGCAACATTGGCAACCCCTCCTGCTGCCGGAAGTAAAGGTTCGGGTAAACAAGACGAAGTATTAACCGACAAAGAAGTTGAAGATTTAGTCAACACTTTCTAAGTCAAAAAAGAAATTGTAACAATGGGTGCAACAGCAAATTTATCAAGCGAAATGGAAGTTCTCAATGCCGGAATGGATTCTGTCGTAATCCGGCATTATGTAGCTGGCATTATCGGAGGTCGTACTCTTGACGTATCAAATTATAACCTTCCGGTTATTAAAGCCGGGCACGTTGTTATTCGTGATCCGTCAACAGACACGTACAAACCTATGCCCGTAAAATCATCTGGCGATGGATACGACTCACTTCCCAGTTCTCATGAATATGTAGGAGTAGTTGTATGTACAAAACCAACTAGTGAACCATTGGTTGGTATTATGTATAGTGGCGAAGTCAATGATTTGGCGAGTCCATACCCCATAGACGACATAAAAGCGGCTATGAAAACGGCATTGCCAACTCTTGTATTCTTACACGATTAATGTAGAAAGGAGGTAAAAAATGAAAGAATCACTATTTATTGAATACATCAGAAAGATTTTCCCGAAACTTCAAACCATCATCGAGAGAATCAATGGTAAGCGAGGCAATCAGCTTACATATCTTCACAAGACAATGCTTCGCAAAGAATATTCCGCAGACCAAAAGTGGGAAAGTGCATCAGTTAACACAACTTATGTTGCGGCCGACATGGTAGCAATGGACTCACCTCTCCCTCCCAAGAAGAGAGACTCCATTGCTCACGCAAATGGTACATTGCCAAAGGTCGGAATGAAAAAAATTCTTCGTGAGACTCAGATCAACACAATCAACATCATGAAAGCTCAAGGAGCTGCGTTCACTAATATAGCTAACAAGCTAACCAACGATGCGGTAGCTTGCTCTGTTGGTATTGATGAAAAGAACGAAGCAAACTTTTTAACTGCTTTATCTGATGGAGTTGTAATCGTTGAAGATGAAAACAATACAGGAACTGGATTGCGCATAAATTTCAACTATTTACCGCAAAATAGCTTTGGTGTAGAAACAGCTGGAACTATTTCTTCTGATGACATAAAGCGTGTTATTGCAAAAGCTGACGCAGATGGTAACTCAATTACAACGATAGCAATCTCGTTATCGACTTACAATAAAATGAGACAAGAACAATGGGCAAAAGAATTGGTTGCCAACTATCGAGGTCAGACATTCGACAGCAACACTAAGTTACCTGTTCCTACTGCTACATTGTTTGACGAAGCATTTGCCGATGACAACAACGGAATTACATTCTTAAAGATTGACCGTACAGTCATTTCTGAGAAAAATGGTAAACGCATTCCGTACAAACCGTGGAATGCGAACAAACTAATATTCCTTACTACACAAGAAGTTGGCGCATTGGTTTGGGGCACACTTGCAGAAGTTACTAATCCCGTAGCAGGAGTAATTTATTCCACGGTAGATGAATACAAACTTATCAGCAAGTATTCTAAAAATGATCCTTTGCAGGAATTTACAAGTGGTCAAGCATTAGTTCTCCCTGTTATTGAAAACGTAGACCAAATCTACTCTCTTGACATCTCAGAGGCTCAAACGATTGACACTACCGAAGAGGGAAAAGATTCTACCGATAAGAACATCACCATTTGGGGACAAGCTTACATAAAAGCAAACTTCGTCGCAGAGTTCAATAAAATAACCGGTAAAAACTTATCGACGACTATTTCAGACGATAAGTTAATTGCTGCTGTAAACAAATTGAATGATGCCGATGAAGCTAAGCTCAAAAAAGCTGTTGAATCATATAAAACAACAAATGGAGATAGTTAAGCCATGAAGACAATTCAGCAAGCTCTTATAGACGAAATACATTACCCTATCCCAGAAGGTTTTGTAGAGAATGTGATGATAAAACGCAAACTCAATCCAGTTGGTGATTGCGATTCAGATACAATGAACTCAAAGGAGTATATGGGAGCTTTGGCTGACTGTCTTTGGTCTTTAGTTCAGGCTATCAATTTTTCTGAAGCAGACAAGTCTTTCGGTTCTTTATCAGATAAAGACAAAGAACGTATTCTGTTACGTGTTAACTCAATCTATAATGCCATTGGTGAACCTTCGGTAGAGTTGGAGGCAAAGCCAATGGTATATATAGGTGACTGCCTTTTGTAATATGTCAGTAATAAGACTATATCCACACAGATTGCAGTACCTCGTATCAAAAGATGGTTACGAGGATAGCAATGGTGATTATCATGAAGGAGAAACTAACTGGGAAGGCTGTATTGAATGCGACGCAGTTCCTGCTGGTAAAGCCTCTGAAAAAGAGTTTGACGATGGTATTGTAAGAAGCTATTCATATACAGTTTATCTACGTGCAAATTGTCGAACATTCATGATCGGTGACAGGATTAAGATACATCTGCTTGAAGGAATTGAAAGGAAGTTTAGTGTGAAAGGTTTCCATCGCTACCAGAAACAATGTAAACTATGGGTATAAGAATGACCACCAAGCTAAGCGAAGTGCATGACATGCTCATGAGAGAAACAGAGCGTGTCGAGCGTCTTACTATTCGTGCTTTATCCAAACTTGGCGAACAATGCGTTACAAAAATTCGTGATAGAGCAGGTGATAAAAGTTGGTACGACCAAACAGGCAACTTGCGTAGTTCGGTTGGATATGTGATTGCTCATAATAAGAACATTATTCAATACTCAACTTTCAACCAAGTGAAGCAAGGTTCAGAAGGTGTAAAAACAGGTAAAGACTTAGCGAAAGAACTTGCTAAAAGATATTCTAATAACTATGTACTTATCGTAGTCGCCGGAATGAACTATGCTGAATTTGTAGAAGCGATGGATAATAAAGACGTACTTGCATCAACCGAACTTTGGGCAAGAGAACAAGTTCCATTGATGCTTGAAAAACTTAAAAGACAGATTGCGAAATAATGAAATCCGATATTGAAATAGCTAAGTTCGTTTATCACAAAGTTAAAGGTACAGAACTCGAACGTAATGTCTCCGGTAAATTGAGTGACAGAGGAAGGCCCAACAAATCTAATAAAGAAGATATAGTCATATCTGTTCTTGCAAATGAAGGTTGCGGGCAAATACAACGAGCCTATGTGAATGTCAATATATATGTCAAAGACTTATGGAACTCTGAAACCAAAACATGGGAAAAAGATTCAATCCGAATTTGTGAATTATGCGAACTATCGAAGTTTTTATTCGCTATACGAAAAGACGAATATCATACGGTTCCATCACAATGCAGTCAAAAAACTGATTCAACAGGAGTTTCATTTGAAGACGGACATACAGAGCATTTCATTAATAACAAACTGTACATAGAGATAAATAACGAATAAATTTTTAATATAAATTAGGTATATCATGGCAGTAATAGGATGGGGTAAGCCCCGTGTATTTATAAAAGATTTGGATGCTTCTGCTCCTAAATGGGAGGAATTACCTACCCCTGTGGAAGATTCTACACAGTTGACAACAACAAAAGGAGATAAACAAGAAGCAAAAATCGAAGGAGGCGAAAATGAGGATGTAAAGTATGGAAAGAATACCTATGCTTTGGCATTGAACATTCGTGCCGCAAAAGGACGTAAGCGTCCTGTAAGTGATAGCGATGGTGTTGTTGCACACAATTATGCCGTTGTTGTTCAACCGGAAGACCCAGAAGTTCAAGGCTTCTGCATGGAGAAAACGACAGTTTCCGTCGAAGACACTTTTACTTCTGCTGACGGTGGTGTTTGGGCATACACTTTTGATGCTTTGAAAGCAGCCGCCGATAAAAAACAAATTCAGTGGGGTAAAATCATCGTGACGGAATCCGGTGGAAACATCAGTAAAATTGAATGCGATCCTGAAGATGAGTCTGGAGACGGTGATAAATTCGAAGTAGCTCCTAATCCAAGTGTTGGTGGATAATTCAATAGGTTGTAGATAGAGCCAAACGTGGGGGCTTCGTACCCACGTGTTCTGCGTATCTAGTGTAACGGTAGCACATATACACTCCATGTATAAAGTTGTGGTTCGACCCCACAGTTGCGCTCAATATAATTTATTTTGCATGGACAAAGAAGGGAAAATAATAGAAATGGATATTGCAGATACTATCATGGAAAGACCTTATGAGTTCCATATAGGAGAAATGCAATTCTACTTATACCCTGCCACATTGGGTAAAATATACCTTTTATCACGTCTTACCGAAAATTTAGAAATAAATAAAGACTTCCTTTCTCTAAATCCATATATGGAAGCATTACGATTATGCGATTCCAAAAGAGATATTATATGCAAAATATTGTCTTACCATACATTCGATAAAAAGGAAGAATTATTCAATAGCCACCTAATAAATGAAAGACGAAAGCTATTTGAAGACAACCTATCGAATGAAGAACTTGCTCAACTATTCATAATAGTGTTATCAAAGGATAACATTGACCAGTTTATTCAACACTTTAAGATTGATATTGAGAAAAAAGAACAAGAAAAAATATCAAGAATCAAGAAAAAGAAGTGTAACACTATAACCTTTGGAGGTAAAAGTATTTATGGTACTTTGATAGATATAGCCTGCGAACGCTATGGCTGGACTATGGACTATGTTGTATGGGGTATTAGTTATGCCAACCTGCATATGTTACTTAATGATTACATAACATCTATATACCTTACTGACGATGAGATAAAAAAATATCATATATCTACGGACCGAACATTTATAAACGGGGACGATCCTAAAAATATGGATAAAATAAAAGGAATGAAGTGGGACTAAAACTCAATGAATTTACCTCGGTCGTATTCACTATAAGAAAAACATATATTATGTAAAAGTGCGTTATTATCCTCGTCAACATTAATTACTTTATATCCATAAAAATAAAACATCGGCCATGTAAAGCCGTCAGGTTTATAAAGTATTACAGCCAAATATACCCCTGTTTTTATGTCCTCAAAAATATTTATTCCAGAAAACGTGTCAGATGTATATGCGGGAGTCAACTCATTACCCAACTTATCTCTTAAAACTTGAGAATCGCCGTACTCCATTGTAGACATATAGCTGTCATCAAAGTCTCTTGCTGTTTCATATTCATATAAGCGAACCAAAGAAGGAGATGCAATTTTATTATCACATTTTACATTAATCATTACTGATAATATCTCAGGATCATTATCTGAGCAAGATGTAATGGATAAAGCACAAACTATGATTAGCAAAAACTTTCTCATAATTCTAAAATTTGTATTAGTTACGTTTGTCATTTTTCTAATTCATTTTTCTTTGCAAGCCAATAATTCGCCTCTTTCAATGCCAAATCAAGACCCTCTTTAAGACCATCGGCATAATTAAAAATATCATCGATAGTCTCGATGTCAATCCATTCATTCGTCTTGTAGTTATCCTTTGGCAAGCATATTTTTTTACTCCGTTTCCCTATATAAATGCGGCAAATCCACCACCATGTACTACCATCTATGTTCACGGAAAAATAAGTCTTGTAGTCGTTATATTGAATACGAGATACATCTACATACTGCCTCAATATACTACGCACGATATTATAGGCATCTATCTCCTCTTGTATAGTAACTATACCTTTTTCTCGGTCTTGAAATACTACACCATCAGGAAGTTTTTCTTCATTCATTTCGTTCGGCTGTTGATTTTCATTCTCAACCTCCTGTGGCATTTGTTTTTCATCCTTATTCTCATTCTTCATAGCCACATTCAAACGGTCGGATATAATATCGTTAATCACCGAAGCAATGGACTTCTTTAATATCGGTTTGTATAGCTCAATTTGTTTTGCGGTAGACTTCCAGTCATTCAGACATCTTACGAAATAACGAGTAAACTCCTCTCCCGGATCTTGAAAGTTCTTTGTAAGCAGGTCTTTTATCTGAATGGTGATTTGTAACTCTTGTGCCGTGCTCAATATATCTTGCTCATTATAATAAGACTTATGAAACTTTTTTAGTTGCTCAATATCGTTGTCCGATAAATCGAGCATATTCACCACAAGGAACGGCTTTTCGTCCATTATGTTCACCTTTTCTAAATCTGTATAAAAGCGATATTCTATTCCATTCGTCAAGACCCCAAACCTAGCCTTTGAAGCGACAAAATATCTTTGTAACTGAGTGTCATGTAAATTCAAGTTTTGTTTACAATGCTTGCATTCTATAAGTAGTATAGGATTTTCGTCCTTCATTATGGCATAGTCTATTTTTTCGCCTTTCCTCTTAACTAAGTCACAATCCATTTCCGGTACAACCTCAAAGGGATTGAATACATCATATCCCAATGCTGCTATCACAGGCATTACAAAAGAGTTTTTTGTCGCTTCTTCCGTTGCTATGCTATCCTTCTGTTTAGCAATTTTCTCTACAATCTGTTGAATTGTATCTTTGAAATCCATATCTTATGCTGTTAAGATTGTTTCGTCAAAAGTATAATACAATAATCATTTATTAAAATATTTATACTCACACATTAGTTAAACTTTATTAATTCTATTCTATTTTATCAAAAGTATATGAATTTCATACACTTTTGTATATTTGCAAATGATGTGATGTTACATCTACCCCCTTTAATCGAAAAGACTCATGGCCGGACTTCATTTTGATATAACAGGCGACAATTCTAATTTTCTTCGTAAACTACGAGAAGTAGAAACCGGAGTAACCAATACTTCTAAGGAAATAGAAAAAAATGGATTGGGCATAGAAGATATGTTCAACAAAATGACGAAAGCAGCTGCTGCTTTTGGTGCTGGATTTACAGCAAAAGAACTTATCCAAAATATTATACAAGCAAGAGGTGAAATTCAACAATTAGAGGTCGCTTTTACCACTATGCTTGGAAGTGGTGAAAAGGCAAACGTCCTTATGGCTCAGCTCATAGAAACAGCTGTCAAAACCCCATTCGAACTACGAGATGTTGCCGATGGAGCTCGTCAATTATTGGCTTACGGCTTTGCTGCGGAGGACGTGAATCAGACCCTTATCAGACTTGGCGACATTGCAGCCGGACTGAGCATACCGTTGGGCGATTTGATTTATGTCTATGGAACAACGATGACACAAGGTCGACTTTATACAAGAGACCTCATTCAATTCACAACCCGTGGTATTCCTATGATTGACGAGCTTGCCAAACAACTCGGTGTGGCTAAAAGCGAAGTACAAGGATTGATCGAAGCAGGACGGGTAGGTTTCCCAGAAGTGCAGAAAGTCATTGAAAGCCTGACAAACGAGGGAGGCAAATTCGGTGGACTGATGGAAGCGCAGAGCAAAACCATCACCGGACAGATTTCTAACATAAAAGACAGTTTCTTTATTATGTTAAACGACATCGGCAAAGCGAATGAAGGTATCATCAATGATGCATTATCCGGAGTCTCTTATTTGATAGGAAACTATGAAACTGTCGGAAAAACCTTGCTTGAAATCGTCGTAACATACGGAGCGTATAAAGCTGCATTGATTACTATAACAGCTTTACAAAAAGTATATTCCGCCGTATTAGCTCAGTCCGCATTAAATCAAAGTCTTGCAACAGCTTCAGGAATAACATTATCAAATGCAGAAGCTTTGGCTGCTACTCGCACGAAATTATTGCAAGTTGCGCAAGCTGCACTGAACAAGACTTTACTTGCCAACCCATATGTCGCAGTAGCAGCGGCAGTAGCAGCACTAGGTTTAGGTGTTTATAAATTAGTCACTTATCAAACAGAAGCAGAAAAGGCACAGGAAAGGCTGAACGATGAATTTGGTAAAACCGAAGTGGCTGCATTAAATGAAATGTCCACATTAAGGGAACTTAATAGGCAACTTACGGAGGCTAAAAAATGGTCTGACGAATGGTATGCTATAAAAGAAAAAATAGTAAATGGCTATTCAAAGTACCTTTCTGGCATTGATGAAGAAATTGATAAAACAGGGTCTCTTGCTGGACAATATGAAAAATTAGAAAAAGCCATACGTAAATCTATGGCCGCACAAAATTATACCAATTTTGCCAAACAAGAAGAAGATATATACAATAGCGTCAGAGAAAAAAACTTAACAAAAGTATATGACGCATTTACAAAAAAATATGGAGATGAATCTGGATTAAAAGTCTACCGAAATTGGTTAAACTGGCTGGATAGCGGTCGAGATATACCGACAGAAATTCAAAGGATTTTTAATGATGTATCTACTGGATGGGGAGAAAGTGCAAATACACTTCTATTTGAAATAAGGCGACAAGCTGAAATAAGAAATAAAAATTTAGAAGAATACAGAAACAAATATTTCATTCCCGAACCCTCATTTGATTCACCTACTGAAAATATTTTTACAACCGAAGGTAAATCCATCTCCCAACTTGAAGAAGAAATCAAGAAGGCTGAAACCTCACTTGCCTCATTAAAAAAGGCCCTTGCAGACGGCAGCGGCACGAAAGAAGCAGTGGATCAACAAGAGGCTTATATCAAGTCGCTTCAAGACACTATACTTGAACGTGAGAAAGATTTGAGAGTAATCAATGAAGTCAAAACACAAATCTCAAAATTAGAGAAAGAGCAAGGAGAAACTGTAAGCGGAAGCAAGGAATACAATGCGTTACAATTACGAATTGACGCACTCCGTGCAAAGCTGCCTAAAACCAAATCTGATAAAGCGGCTGAAGATAAGCAAGCAAAAGAGCAAAAAGAGGCCGAGCAGAAACTTGTTGATGAACTTCTTGAGCTTCGTAAAAAAAATCAAGAGGAAGAAATCTCCCTCTGGGAAGAAGGTAAAGATAAGAAATTGAAGCAAATTAACTACTATTATGAAGAACAGAAAAAAGAAATTAAAAAGAAAGAGAAAGAGCTGTCCGAGTTAAACAAAGTAGCTAAGATTGAACCCTCCAAGCTTAATGAGAATGGACTAACAACTGAACAACAGGAAGATATTGATACCGCAAATAGGTTAAATGAAAAGAATAAGAATAAACAGACCAAAGAAATTCTCGATGATGAAATTAACGCAATGAACGATTATCTTGCCGCTTACGGTAACTATTATGAAAAACGTAATGCTATTATTGAGCAAGGCGAATCTCGTAAGGTAGGCAAAAACGAATGGGAACAGAAGTCTATTGACGAAGAAACAAAAAGGGCACTATCTGATTTGGATATAGAGGCGAATAAATCTACGTCTGCCATAAGTAAATTGTTTGACGATATGCGTCAACACACAGTTGCAGATATGCGTCTCATTGCTAATGAAGCTGAACGGGCATTCCAATTCTTGCAATCAGGCGAATGGGACGAAAACAAAGGTCTTGAATTTGGTATGACAAAAGAGACCTTCGACACATTGCGTAAATCTCCCGAAGAATTAGACCGAATTAGAAAAGGTATAGATAATGTCCGTAATTCCGCAGATCAATCTGAAACGGGATTTAACAAACTAGCTAATGGTCTTAAAAAAGTATTCGATGCCGGTTCAAATACAAAAAAATTGCAAGATGGACTTGAAGAAATAAGAAGTGGATTAAGTGAGGTATTAAGTGTAGCCCAATTCCTTTCCGACACATTTTCAAATCTCGGAGAGGCTTTCGGATCTGATACACTGTCAGGCATTGCCGAAGGTATCAATGTGGCTATGGACGGCCTCAATTCAGCCATGCAAGGAGCAGAGGCAGGTGCTATATTTGGGCCGATAGGTTCTGCTGCTGGTGCTGCCATCGGTCTTGTCTCCTCTCTTGCTTCCTCTATCGCAAAAATCCACGACGCAAAAAATGAAAAACGGATTCAGAAATTACAAGATCAGGTAGATACACTTGACCGTTCGTATGAAAAGTTAGGCAAGTCCATTGAAACTGCTTACGGAAAGAGTGCTTCCAGCTTGATTGAAGACCAAAATAAATTGCTAGAACAACAAAAAGTACTTATTCAAAATCAAATTAAAGAAGAACAAGATAAAAAGAATACAGATAGCGACAGAATAAAAGAATGGGAAAATCAAATTGACGAAATAAACAATCACATTTCTGATAACAAAGAAAAAGCTATCGATGTCATATTTGGGGAAGACCTAAAAAGTTCTATTGACAACTTTGCAGAGGCTTATGCAGATGCATGGGCTTCTGGCGAGAATAGGGCTAAATCTGCAAAAGATGTTGTAAAGCAGATGATGCAACAAATGGTAACAGAGAGCATTAAGGCAGCAATTAAATCCTCAAATAAGATGGAGGAAATACGCACTAAGTTGCAACAATTTTATGCCGACAACGTGCTTTCTCAATGGGAACAAGATTACATCAACAACATGGCTGAACAGCTTCAACAAGAAATAGATGCTCAATTCGGTTGGGCTGATAGTCTCATGGGAGAAAGTTCTACCACCGAACAAAAGTCGACAGCCGAAGGTTTTGAAACCATGTCACAAGATACAGCAACGGAATTAAACGGCCGGTTTACAGCGTTGCAGCTTTCTGGTGAAGAAATCAAAAATCAAATGATTTCAGCCGTAATCTCTCTAAATTCTCTTTTATCTGTATCAACTAATAGCAATTCTATACTAAATAACATTCTTAATCAACATGTGATTACGAATAGCTACTTAGAAGACATTGCAAAATATACGAAATTATTAATTGATATAAAATCCGATATAGCACAAGTCAATAGGAATACTAAAGATTTATAGATATGAATACAGTAAAAGAAATAATGATGGCTGCTTTACAAAAAGGAGCTTGTAATAAGTCTTATGGTGTTAGTGACTGGAAAACTCTAGTATGGTTGTTCTTTACACCACAAGGCATAGAGTTTTGTGAGAAGAACAACTTCCCTCCTATTGAAACGTTCCGTGAGATGAGTAATGATATTGCTAATTATTGCGTGTTTGTCGACACTAAAAATGTAAAAAGAAGTAATGATACCAATATTGCTTTAATAGGCAATACCAATGCGGAACTAGTATTTGACGATAATACTAGAGTTCACAAAGTTATACTCATGCATGGAGCCAGAGCTATAATAGTTGCCCGTAATTACGCAGTTATTAGACTTATAAACATACGAAATTGTCCTGTAGAAATCAATAAAGACAAAACTTCAGTTATACTTAAATAAAATGGCATCGGGAGAGTTTTACATAAATGGGAAAGACTGCTATACAAATTGGGGTATAAGTATGGATACATCATCTCTTTCCTCCTTAATGACACCGTCACCTTTAAAAGAGTTCATCGAAAACAAGTCTCGATTAGAACATGGCAAACGAGTCCTGTCCTCTAATCCTAAAATCGATGAACGAAATATCACTTTAACTTTTAACCTGACGGCAAAAACGGAAGAAGAATTCTTTTCAAGATACAACAACTTTTGTGAAGAATTGGCAACAGGCATAATAAATATAAAAACAAAGTATCAACCAAATATTACTTACAAAACAATCTATATTTCATGCAATCAATTTACGCAATTCATGAGAGGAATAGCACGATTTTCTCTAAAACTTGTCGAATATAATCCAGCAGATAGAAATTCATAAAAAAGTACATGTTTTTCATACACTTTTATTATCTTTGACTGAAATCGTATGAAGATATACGAAACCATCATGATAGACATTAAAAACATACAAGGAGAGACTATTTTATCAGTTCCTATAACAGAAGAATGTGTTCATGTAGAGGAATTGATGAAATCCGATTATGTAGAATTGTCGTGGAACTCGGACCAAAATGAAGAGATTCCGGTAGGGGCTTATATCATACTCGATGGTGAGAAATATTCTCTTTTGGATCCATATAATCCAGAACAAAAGAACGAGGTCGAATTTCAATACAAACCACAATTTCATTCGAAATTTATATCATGGGGTAAAGTGCCTTTTTTCATGTATTCTTACGATGAGAATAACGAGATAACGAATCGGGAGCCGGATTGGTCTCTTACCGATAACCCGGCCAATTTCATGAGTGTTATTTGTAAGGCTATCGAGAACGAAACCGGGGATACATGGACTTACGCCGTCGATTCTTCTCTTAACGCTTCCACTTCTTTGTCTTTCCAATCAATTGACATATTGTCTGCCTTGAACAGTATAGCCTCTGCGTTTGAGACAGAATGGTGGGTTGAGAAAGATTCCATGATTATTCATCTGTCGAAATCCGAACATGGAGCTGTTGTTTCTCTCGAAGTTGGTGAAAACATCAATACACCTTCGGTTACGGAGGGAAAAGATGGGTATTATACCCGATTTTACGCATTCGGGTCAACTCGAAACATCGTACAGGAATACAAAGGTGCTAATGTCAACAATTTGGTCAACAAACGGCTGACTCTTGACCCTAAAAAATATCCGAACGGATATAAAGATATAAGGCCAAACCTTCAACAGGGAGAGATATTTAGCAAAATCCTACTGTTCGATGATATATACCCTTCATCGGAACTCTCCATATCAGATGTCAGATTCCGCCTTATGTGGCGTATAGACTCGGAAACGAATGATAAAATACAGATAGGCACAGATGAAAATGGAGACCCTATATACGACCAATATGCGATATGGTATTTTCAAATACCGGAATTTAACTTCGACAATTCCCCTTATGACGAAGAAAAAAATCCGAATGGTATGCGTATACCAAATAAGGAACCTTCGGTACATTTCCAATCGGGGGCTTTGCAAGGTATGGAATTTGAGCTTATATACCATGATGAGAGTAAAACAATAACGAGTGATGATGGCATAAGCTTCGAAGTCAAAAAAGGAGATTTCGAGATTAAATATAAAGAGGAAGAAGGTAACTATATTATCCCTGCTATTACGGGACTTATACCGTCGGAAAATGACGATATTATCCTATTCAACGTCAAAATGCCGGAAGAATATACAGATTCGGCGTACATACGGCTGGAAACAGCTATGAACGAAGAAATAGAACGGCTTTCTTCCGACCAAAACAACTACCAGTTTTCATCTAATCCTGTGGTGTTCGATGAAAACAATCCTGATTTATCCATAGGAAGAAAAGTCGAATACATAAACGCAGGATATTCATATGTTACTCGTGTTATAAGCCTTACAACCAAACTCGACTATCCTTGCGAACAGACTATTACCATCGGGAACAACCTAATAAAAGGGAATACGCAAGAACTGAAAGAAGAGGTTGCATCTGCCAATAAGAATATCGACTTGATTTCTGCCATCAATGATATGACGGCTTCCCTGCAACAATCGTATCAACGGACTGTAAAACAAATGCAGGAAGGATTTGCCCGTATTAACGATATGTGGAAATTCGACACAGAGTTGGAAAATACGATATACTCGAAATTTAATGTGTATTCACAGGGTGGAATATCCGCTCTTGGTGTATGGCGTGGGGAAGGGGGTGGCGGTGGTGAAGGAGGGCTCATCAAGCTCGTGTATGGGTTCGACGATCTGGGCGGCGCATTCGACAACGCCACCCTTACCGATACCTTCAACGCCTACACCATCAACGAGATTTGGAAACTCGCCAACGCCGGCGCATCTACGATAGGTACAGGCAATGTGGTGACGGCCGTCAGCAAGACAGCCCTCGGTATCGTTGTCACCAAAGGCATAACCCTGTACGATTGGGTGCAGCAGCCGAACAAGCCAACTTATTCGCTCTCGGAGATAAACAACGTGAGCGGTACATATACGGGGCTGACCGTAGGCAATGCGAACAACGCCGATTATGCCACGAATGCCGGATATGCCGTCTCGTCAGGAAATTCCGCCAACACGAATGCTTTTGCGAACAAGGACATTTACCACTACCAAGAGGCCGGGTGGATTATTCTGTCATCGCATAAGTATATAGATTCCGAGAGTCGTTGGTATTGGAACAAGATTGCTACCGTCACGGACAGCCATACGAATTACTCGGGCGTGGTCATCGAAATCGAGGCCGTCGAGGATTATGTGACCGGAGGAGCCGTTTACGGAAGGCTTTACCTTACCTGTGGGGAGGGGGCTATATCCCTTAACTTGATGACCATGCAGAAGTGTCAATCCCAGAGGGACCTGTACATACATGCCTGTATAGACAAGAGCGGGAACGTGTGGGTGAAAACGAATACGCAATGGCATAACCAGTTCCGGTTCAGAACTGTCGGAAAAGAGTACCTCTATATCGACACATATACGAGCGATATAGAAATCACTCTCGACAAACCTGCCGACACGAGCGAGGAGATAGAAAACCGGATAGTCGTGCTCCGGGACGGTAATTTTACTTATTTCTCGAACTCCCGTCTCGACAACGTCACTTGCAGCCAAGCCGATAAATTAGCCAGTTCCCGGACGATTTGGGGACAGTCGTTCGACGGTACGGGTGACGTTTCGGGTAATCTGACAGATGTAGGCAGCATTTCCATGAGCGGAGATATAAATGGGGTTGAAAGAATTTACTGTTCAGGAGTCGTGGCGGAAACCGGTAGCAAGAGGGTTACTATCTATAATGGCGGAATATTGGCCACAAACTATCTCCGTTCGAACGGGTATATCACATCGGAAGGTAACATCACGGCCGGAGGGGATATATCGTCGCAAGGCAATATTTCGGCACAAGGCTCGGTCACCGCTCTAACGACTTCGGACAAACGTTTGAAGCGAGATTTCGATTACACCCGAAGTTATACCGACAGGCTCTTGGCGATGGGCAGGGTATGCGATTTCCGATACACCGAAAAAGCACGGAAGCGTAACAAGGGCGGCGTGGACGGGGAAGCCCATACGGGGCTGATCTATCAAAAGGTGAAAGAGGTATTGCCATCGATGGCATACGAGACGGGGGACGGTTACGGAGCTTTGAACTACCTGTCGCCCGACTATATCAACACCATCGCCGGTGCGACGCAGGAGACCGCCCGTCTGGTTAAAGCCCTTATAGGAGATATAGAACGATTGAAAAAGGAATTGTCCGAATTAAAAGGGAAAGGAGGAAAGTGAGCGTATGGCCATCGATAAAAACAAGATAGCAGCCCCGGTAGCGATAACCGACCCGTATAACCTGCTGGGAATATACCCGAAGAACGGGGTATGGGACGTGGCCGACATTGTTGCCCTCGAACGTCCCCTGTTGCAGGGTGGCCGTCCGGGACGTATCAACAAGTGGAGTCGGCATAAACCCGTGCGCTATCCGCAGACTGCGCCGCTTTCCGAAAACTATCCCCAGCAATCCGGCGGTGTCACTACATACATCGACCAGTGGGAAGGGAGCGACACCGACAAAAATCAGGGCATACGCTATGGGCTGAAAGCCACGATACCGCACGGCACGAATATCGTCGCTATCCATGATACCTCTTTCGAATATGTCGCCTATCCTCACCCGGGGACGGATTTTTGCCGCCTGAGCGATTTCGACGGCTACGACCACAATGCGGAACCTAATTTAACGGGAAGCCGGATCGACGAAATCAGTGCGGACGTGCCGTATCTTTTTGTCGATATTAATTATTATGATACTTCTGTGAATCCTACCGGCGTACCCGTCGAATCATGGCTGTCGCTGGCCTCCGACAAGAGTATCGGCGATTATTATCCGGCTATTTTGGCAACCGATGGAAATGGAAGCAGTTTTGCCCGATTGCTGACAAATACCTCGACAAACACCGTAACCACCTTGCGGGTGGGCAATGTGTGGTACTCCGCTTTCAAGGTCAAATTTTTCAGCGACGGTACTACTCCGCCGATACTTCCTGTCGGCCAGAGCGACACATTTCCGGGGGAGGATTCGGTAGGGGCGAATTTGAAGGTGACGTTGTTCCTTATCGATAAGAAGTCGTTCGAATACTGGACAGGAGTCGACAAACAGATCACCGTGGCGGATTATTTCCCCATACCCACATCGATAGCCATGACAGCCGAGATAAACAGCACATATACCCCGATTAAAATCGTGGATTTCACTTTCCTTTCGAGCTACTTTCAGGTGCGTATCAGTTTTCCGAACGGGAATCCTCCGGTGGGTGAGAAATACACCTTCCGCATTTCGGGGTCCGGATTCCTCGCGATATATGATTACGAATACAAGGGAACTGGGATTCTCATTTTGAATATCCCTTTGGGGACGACACATCCGGACCTTCCACCGGGAACCCATACCTATTACCTGACCTGTTCCGTGTATGGGGTCTCCTCGTCGGGCGAGGCCGGCGTTCAACTCGACTCCCTATCCAAAAACGTGACATTCGACATTCCCGACAGCGGGATTATCAGTTAACCATAAATACAAAACATTATGATTGAGTTAGTAAAAATCAGCGAAAACATCAGCCGTTCGTTCAACGGAAAAGAGACTGTGGAAACCCTGCAAGCGGTCAATTACCGAATTGTGGAAAACGGTGTGGAAAAAGGCCATGTCACTGTCGGGCAAGGCAGTTTTAACATGAATGTCTATTCCATGACCTCCACGGTCGAGGAAACGAAAGCTCTGGTGGAAAAAATGTTCAACGCATTATCCGATGGCAGCGATGAGTGACAAAAAGTACGAAGAGAAATACTCGTGGGAGGATATTAAGTTTACCATTGGCTTTGAGGACAAGAACGGGAGTCCGATCGATGCCGAGACGAAGAAGTTTAAGTTCATCTACAAGGACGAGGCGGGTTGTTGTTGCGAAGTGAGCTACGACGGAAAGACACGTAAAAACTGTGTGTTCCGTGACGGCGTGCTGTACGGCATATTCAATTCCGGGACTTTTCGCTATGGCTTGCTCACGGTCGAGAGGCACTACTGGATAGAGGATGCCGATTTCGATGACGGCAAATGGGACTATGGCGATGTTTACAAAACCAATATAATCATCAAGTGATATGGCAGATAGTGATTGTATAATCGTTCATGAGCAGGTGATAGTGCCCGATGCCACCGTGGTGGAGGAAATGGTTGCCTTGCCCGGTGAAAAAGGAGATAAAGGGGATAAGGGAGATAAAGGAGATCCATTCACCTACGAGGATTTTACACCCGAACAAATCAAGGAGTTGCAGAAGCCGGCTACCGATGCGGGTGCTGTTGCTTTGGCTGCTGCAAATAAGGCTAATGCGGCAGCCGATAAAGCGAACCAAGCGGCGGAGAGCATAGACAATAAAATCTCCGGGAAACAAGACAGATTGATTAGTGGAGAAAACATCGAAATAAAAGACAATGTTATTTCTGCGCAGGGGATAAACGGGAAATTATTCGAAGATACGAGTAAAACCTACCAGCTGTATTATTTTAAAAACGGTTTGTTCTTTTATTGCAACAAGGATAGCAGGCTTGCCTGTTGGAATGAACAGACAGGAGAAGATACCGTTTATGATGAAATCCCGTTAAATATACATTCATATCAATATATTAGAAACTCTTGCTTCGTTTATAAAGACGGTAAAATCATTGTACCTAACAGTAGTGCCATCACCTGCTGGGATTTAGATACACGAACTAAGATATGGACTTTATCAGAACCGTACTATAATTGCAACTTCGTCGAATATAAGGACTTCGTTTATTTTTACAAAAATGATGGCGTTCTACGACTGATAGATTTTGAAACCGGTCTCACTGAAAAAGAATTCGATCTGAAAGAATTGTCCGGAGCCTCCATTCCAGATATTCAGAATTTCGGGCAATGCGAATACAACGGATTCAATTATTTCCTGTCGTACAGTAATTTGTTTAAAATCGACAGTTCCAACGGCGATATTTCATTTGTCGGGAAAATAGAAGGTTCAGGATATAACATTATCGTCTATTTCAACAGTGCGGCTTATGTTATCGGCCATCAAAAGATTTGTACGATAGAGATGTCAAACATAGAGAACGGAACTCTTGCCAAGAAAAACGAAGCGGGATATACCATGAATACTTATGTCAATGTTTCCCCAAACGATTCATTGATGGGCAATGCGATTTATGGTTATAGATATAAACTCACTTTCAACAGCTTGTACTACAATATTTATGTATATGCAGATATAAATATGGACGAATATGTCGGGAGAGTGATAAAAGGAGATTTCGGGTATATTCAGATACCTAACCCGAATTTGGAAAATGGAAAACTTCTGTATCCGAGGTATAAAAAATTCAATTGATATGATACAAGTTAAAATATGCGACGAAAGAGTCACTAATATTTATTATGGCGAAACCCTGATAGAAGGATTCATACGAATAGATTCTATCCCATCACCCGAAGAGATACCCGGAAAAATACCCGTGATGTATTACCGGAACGGTGCGATAGTCTATGAGTACGAGGAAGCACCGGAAACGACGGAGGACGGCACGGAAACATCTACTGTACCAATGGACTACGGAGAAACGGTAAACGGATTGATCCGTCGGAAATATACCTTGTCGGAGGAGTTGGCGATACTTCGGCAAAGAGATACGAAAGCAGAGGAGTTCGAGGCTTATAACGCCTATGCGGAATCCTGCAAAGAGGAAGCCAGATTGTTAATCGAAAAACAGAAACATTGATATGGGAGGGATAAACGAGGCTACGGAGGTAGCCAGAGGGATAAGCGAACAGGGGTTCTTGGTGATGACCGCAGCATTCTTCTTGGTGTTGTCGGCCATGATGATGGTGGCCTGCTTCAAGTGGTTCAAATCGATTATCACCAAGAGCATGGAGGATTACGGCGAATCCCTGAAAGAGCTTATCGAAAAGACGAACGACCAGAATAACATGTTGTCCGACATATCGGAAGGGTTGCGCTCGGAAACGCAACTTCGGATAAAGAACATGACAAGTGAATTTTTCAACCTTTCCTCCAGACGGGTTTTGGAAATCATCGAGCAAGTTAGGGCAGAAAATCATATATCCGACAGGAATAGGACGCATGAAAAAATTATCGAGAAGCTCACGACCCAGTACGAGGACAGGAACAGCCGTTTCGATTACTTTACCTATCAGGGAAAGAGGCTGTCTCGCTATGCCAATCCCGAATGGATAAACTGGGTAGCGAAGGTCGTCGAGGACGAGATATATGCCCATACGGTGAACGATGAAAGATCTAAAACCAATGTATTTTCTGTCTATGACCGTATCAAGCTCGATTTTTATCACCGATTAAATAACGAATAATATGAAGAAAATTTTGGAAAGAATCAAAGGGTTGTTATTGTCTATTCCCCACGACAAGCTGCTGCATTTTATCGCAGGAGGTGTCATCGCCTCTTTCTTCGCCATCGTGATAGGTGCGACGGCGGAATATTGTGTGCTGTTCTCTGCCATAGCGGGCTGTATCAAGGAGGCTGTCGACGAGTGGAGGAAGCCGGGGGCTTGGTCGTATGCCGACTTGCTGGCGACCATACTGGGAGGGCTGGTGATTCAAATCGAGGTCTGGATTGCCTGACGAAAAAAAAGAATTTTTATAACCCGGCGACGGGAAAGCGTTCTTTGACTTCTTGGAATCACCGTTTGATTTATCGTAAAAAAGTATAAGAATTGGTTGCATGTTACGATATTTTTTGTTACTTTGCAACAAGATGATAAGCGATACCTATAAATACGATAGCGTTACGGTTGCAAACTATATCATTGCGTTTGCTAACCAGAATAAGTTTTTCATTAACATGACTAAGCTTCAAAAGTTGTTGTATATAGCTTATGGAGTATATCTTTACGTAAAGAACGAACGCTTGACAAACGAGCACCCTCAGGCTTGGCCGTATGGTCCGGTTTTCCCGACCACTCGAAATAAATTGATAAAAAAGGATTTTTCAGAAATTTCCCTTTCTGATGAAAACCTTGAAAAAATAGCCCGTGATTCCGAAATGGAATCTCTGATGAAACTGGTCTTTGGCAGCTATGGTTCTAAAACTGCCGCCTATCTGACGGAATGGTCTCACAAGCCCGGTTCTCCGTGGGATAGGACCGTTAAGCAGCCTTCATTCAGCTGGGGGGATAGAATCCCGGATAGTTATATCCAAGAGTATTTTAAGACACTAATTTCTCCCAAAGCATGACTAAACAGAAAGATTCTTTTAGCGGCTTGGATTTACGTAGTGAGAATGGTGTCCATATTTCTCCCGACTCAAATTTGGGCGACATAGACGACAAGAATTTATCCGAACAAATACGGGAGCGATATTCACAAGATACACAATTTCGTAAACATTTGGCCAGATGGGTCATGTGGATTATCCCCATATGGTTATTCATAGTAATTGCCATTCTTGTATTTTGCGGGATCGGATTATTTTCATTGGGACCGGAAATATTGATAGCTCTACTGGCTACGACGACTATCAATGTATTAGGTTTAGCCAATATCGTATTAAAGGGTATTTTCCCGAACCGAAAAAAATAAACATTGTTCACATGGATACAAAAGGTTCATTCCCCTATGTCCAGAACTCGTCCGATACGGATTCTCAACCTCCGATACCGGCTGATTATTCTCCAAAATTCGATGAAAGTTATTTAAATTCTTTAATCGAAAAGGCTTACCCTCGTCTAAAAGATGTCGACCCTGTACAATGGCTCGATGAATTGAGGAGAGAGGATTGATAATGCCTTCGGCCTATGTTTGTCCCATTTTCAATAACGGATAAGCCTAACCCTAAGGCTACTCTCCCATACATTCGTTACAAGCGGTGATTCTAAAAAAAAGTCACCGCTTTTTTTTGTCGCCAAAAATGAAGAATGGATATGAAATACTTCACGATGAAAGAACTCACAAAGAGCTCAACGGCCGATAAACTGGGTATAGACAATACCCCGACGACCGAAGTGTCGGTTGCGCTGTCGAACCTTGTCACCCATGTTCTAGACCCCTTGCGGGAGATGTACGGAAAGGCGATAACCGTCAATTCGGGCTATCGTTGTCCTAAACTCAATGCCGCCGTGGGTGGTGCGAAAAACAGCCAGCACATGAGGGGTAATGCGGCTGACATCACGGGAGGAAGCAGAGAGGAGAATAAGAAGCTGTTCGAATTGATTCGGGATAACCTTCCCTTCGACCAGTTGATTGACGAGAGCAATTACAGCTGGGTGCACGTGTCTTATGTGTCGACATCGAAGAACCGGAAACAAATACTGAGCCTATGAGACATATCGTATTCCTATTGTTGTTTTTGGCTATCTTGGCTGCGACGAGTTGTACCAGACATGTGTATGTTCCGGTGGAAACGACAAAGAGCGACACGGTGTATCTGAATCGGGTGAAGCTCGATTCCATATACATGCGGGACAGTGTTTTCATCGAGAAATCGGGAGACACGATACGGGAGTTCCAATACAAGTACATATACAGGTTCAAGGACAGAATCGATACGCTGTATATATCCAAGACGGACAGCATACAAGTACCCTACCCCGTCGAGGTAGTAAAGTACAAGACTCCCCGATGGTGCTGGTGGACTCTCGGTGGCATTGTCTTGCTGCTTGTCCCTTACATCATGAAATGGATAACAAAATTGAAAGGACTGGGTTTCTTGATATAATTTGATTTACGACTCTTTTGGGGCTTCGGAGTATAAAGAGGAAAGCCTCAATCTCTTGCTGCTCTTCCAAAACTAACAAGAGACAACATCACGGGGAATGTTACGAGGCTTTCACAGCCTTTAAACAGGAACGTGATGTTTTTTATTGTGTCAACAATCTATAATTTAACAAATATTTAAAAAGGCAAGAGATATGAAAACCAATGAAATCTTTGAACACGTCTTGCAAATCGTTTGCGAGGAATGTGAGCTGTGTTACGGCGAATTGATTAACGGGGCGAACAAAAATGCGGTCGACGCACGTTGCCTGCTCATCTGTGCGTTGGTATCGCTCGGCTTCTCCGAGGAGAACACCGCCGCTTATCTTTCCATGACCAGACAGGGAGTGAACAAATTGAAAAACAGCCTGAAACAGCGGTGTTCGGGAAGTTTTATTCTGACAACGACAAATCAACGGGTCAGCAACAGGATAGCCACCGAAATCCGAGGATAGCAACGGCAATAGCCATACGTTTGTATGCGGCCGATATTGGCCGTAACCATCAATTATATCTATATGGAAAGAACGTATGTTTTCAATCAAGAGCCCAATGGTGGCGGAAGCAAGTTCGACATCATGGCTTTATTGCCCAACCTGATGGGTGGTAAAGGGGTCGATCCCGGACTCTTGGCCCTTCTCAATCAGGGAAGGAACAATCAGGACGCTTGGGGCGGAGGCATGTGGTGGATTTGGATTATCCTGCTGTGGTTCTGCTGGGGCGGTAACGGATTCGGAGGTTTTGGCAACCGGGGCGGGCTTCCTGCCGAGTTGAACGGCGATGTCGGACGTGAATACCTGATGTCGGCCATTCAAGGGAACGGTAATGCCATCAACCAACTCGCTTCGTCCTTGAACTGCTCTACCCAACAGTTACAATCCGCCTTGTGCAACATTCAGGGCTTGATTCAGGGTGTCGGCAACCAAGTGGGCATGTCCGCACAACAGATCATCAACAGCATTCAATCGAGTAATTGTACGCTGGCTACTCAAATCGCAGATTGCTGCTGCAAGACGCAAAACGCAATCGAGAGACAAGGATATGAAACCCGTATCGCCACCTCGGAACAAACCCACTCCCTCGTGGACAGCGGCAATGAGAACACTCGTGCCATTTTGGCGAAGCTGGATTCTATCCAAACTCAGGCTTTACAGGACAAGATCACCGCTTTGACGGCAGAGAAGGCTACTTTGGCGGCTGAAATCTCCCAACGGAACCAGAATGCGACCATTCTCAATGCGGTAGGGCAACAGATTGCTCCCCTCGCTGCCGGTTTGCAGGCTCTCCAAAGCGATGTGGACGGCATCAAGTGTAAATTACCCAATACCGTTCCCGTGGTATATCCGAACATTCAGGCTGTAAACACGGACTTGTACCGGGCTGCCGCTTATGGTGCTTATGCGGGCGATGTCGCATACGGGCGTAGCGGTTACGGATGCGGTTGCAACAACTACTGGGGTTAATTCCAGTAAGAAAGGAGGTATATATGTGGCCTAACTTTTTTACAAGGTTTCCCTTTCCGTTCCCGACGCTGGGCAGAGTGAATTACAACACTCTTCCTACGGTGGCGGTGACGGTCGGCACGGAGAACGTGACTTTGGAACTTCCAAACCATGCGTTCCGTAACAGGGACTATGTGGGGGGATTCTATATCAATCTCCGTCAGGCGATACCCGCCGGAACGACCGCAACGCTTCCCATTCTCATCGGGACGAATGGGGACACGAGACCTCTGCTGGCTTACAACAACGAGCCGGTGACGGTAGAGAATATCGCCGGTACGGGGATCTATGAAATCCATTACAACAAGTACACCAACGAAGTGTACCTTGTCAACGGTGGGTACAGACCTACTACGGCGACGGCGGCAACCAACGTCGCTGCCAAAAGCAAATAATTAACACGGGGCTGCCTTTTATCGGGCAGTCCCATTAAATCAAAAAAACTATGTTTCAGAATCTTCGAGCAAACAACCAGTTATTTATCCTTCATAAGGACGAAAATCCCTTAGTGGATATAGGCTCCGTCGTCAGCGTTTCGGCTGCGAAGCCCAAGTACCCCATGCCGACACCTATCGGTCAGATACCTCAGATGGAAATGGTGGTGGACGTGGTGGTCTACGTGAACGGGCAGAACACGACGTTCCAGAACTTGCCGGCAGGTGCGGACATCGCTGACTTCGGGCAAAACGGCAACATCGTCATATCTTGTTCCAGAGAGGCCATGAACTCGGAAGTGTCGGCTATCCGGCAAAAGAGCTTGGACGAACTGAACCGGCGTAATTACCACGAGAACGTGATTGCCGGGTGCGACAAGATATTAACAATTTTGAATCCCGAATTTGCGGAGAAGCAAAGGCAGGAGCAGGAGATTGCCACCCTCAAAGGGCAGATGTCCGAAATGAGCAGAAGCATGGCCGACCTAATGGCCATGAACAAAAAACTGATGGAACAGCTCGGTGTTGCTGAAACTAAAAACAAAAAGTAATATGGGAATGTGGTCAATATTAGAAGAAGGCCGTGGATATGAAGGATTCAATGAACGCGGCGGTAGAGAGCTCGAAATGGCCTACAAGGAAGGTTGCGAGCACGGCTACAAGAAAGGCTATGAAGCTGCCATGCGGGAAATGCAGGGCGGCGATATGGGCTTCCGTGGCAATAATGGCGGCAGTTACGGCGGCGGGAATTATGGCGGAGGTTCTTCCAGTGGAATGAACAACCGTTATGCTCCCGGTTATCCTCCTTCGTACTATGACGAAATGGGGGAACGCAGACGCAGACGGGCCAACGGCGAGTTCTATTAATCGGGAGGGGAGAAATCCCCTCTCTTTTCAAAAACATAAAAAAGCAGTGTTATGAACCAACGATTAGACATTTATGATATTTTCCCCTCCGGCATGACGGAGTACCTTTCCCGATACGGCTGGCACTTCTCCAAGAACATGTGCGAGTGGGCGGTTTCCAGAATGAAGGCCGAAAACAAGGCCACCGGAAAGAAGGAGGAGATAAAAGCCCTTTCGAAAGAAGATGTGGAGGTCATCTTGACACAGGCGGGCGTGAAGTTGGAAAAGTCCAAAGGGTACGACCATGTATTTGTCGCCAATATGGGTAAGGCAGACTATTTGAAATCATCGATTCCCGACGATACCCATTTGGCTCTGTTTGTAAAGGACTATATCGACGATCCTGACGGTTACGACGGGTTGCCCTTTACACGTTTCTATGCCGACTGTATAGGTTCGGGTACTCCGATTATTTGGTCTGAATTAATATAATTCATATATTTGCATAAACTGAAATTTGTGCTATATGAAAGAAATTTGGAAACCAATTAGTGGATTCGAAGGACTTTATGAAGTATCTAATATGGGGAATGTAAGGTCTGTTGACAGGATCGTTAAAAGAGGGAATTGCTTTGAAAAAAGAAAATCTCACCTTATGTCTGCCGTTGTTTCTGATGGTACTCATGGATATTCTTTTGTAAACTTATATATGAATGGTAAAACATATCCGAAAAGAGTGCATCGGTTAGTAGCAGAAGCATTTATTCCTAATCCTGAAAATAAGCCTTGCATTGACCATATTAATACTATAAGGAACGATAATAGTGTTGAAAATTTAAGATGGGTAACATATAAAGAAAATGCTCTAAATAATATAACGTATTCTCGATGTAAGCAAAACACTTATTCAAAGGATGCGATTAGAAAAGCCTTAGAAACAAGAAAGAAAAACAATAAGAAAAGAGCTCCTAAAACTGTCTACCAATTTGACAAGCAAGGTAATTTTATCGCTAAGTATTATTCTGGGGCGGAAGCGTCAAGGAAAACTGGAATAGATCATAGCAGTATAATAGATGTATGTAATGGAAAATTAAATACAGCTGGAGGTTATTTTTGGGGATATGATAAGGATAAAGTTAATATCAGAGAATTGCCTGTTACTTCCAATGCAAGGAAAGTTTTGGTTTATGATAATCAATGGAATTTTATAAATGAATTTGGTTCTGTGTCAGAAGCAAGCCGTTTTACAGGTGTTTCAAGGTCGCATATAGCAAGAGCTACTAAAACTAAAAACCCGAAAGGTAAATATGGATTTAGATATAAAGAACAAAAAGACACGATTTAAAACATGATTGTTCAGGATTTCTACATAGCGAAATACGACTGGCACGTAAGGGTTTTTTACGCCGTTACCACCTACTGGACAAACACCATACTCCGGGAGCTGGAACGGATCGGTTGTACGGGGAGTAATCTGGAAAATGCTTTCAGAAGTTTGTCGTCCGGTAACTTGAATACAGGACTTACCTATTCCAATTTCGAGCATCGACGGACGGTGATGGTAATTGCCATGACGACGAGCCCCGAACAGTTCCAAAACTCTTTGGACCATGAAAAAGGGCATTTGTGCAGGCATATATCCCGGACGTTCGGCATTGACCCTTACGGGGAGGAAGAACAGTACCTTCGGGGATATATCGGGCAGAAGATGTTCCCCGTGGCGAAGAAGTTCCTATGTGAGTGTTGCAGAAATAAATTAATTCGGGAAATACATGGAGATAGCTAAAATCATACAAGCCATCTGTTCCGGCAAGTCGAGGAAGGAGGTTTATAACCTGCTTTCGCCGGAAGAGAAGGATACCTTGAATCGGTTTGCCGATAACGGTCTCTTGAACAGGAGAATGAGGCGAAAATTTCAAAGGAATATTCGGAAATGCAAATGATGAACAGGGAAATGCCGGGGTGGGAAGCTCCGGCATTCGTGTTTAATTCTATGCCATTCATTTTTGTGGAAAATTTTCCACATCATTCGTGTTTTGTTAAATATTGATAAATCACGGAATAATTATACTACAATATTTTGTATATACAATAAAATGGAGTATCTTTACCATGTAATCAAAAACAAACAGTAACCAATTAAAATAGAGTCATGTTACAGAAAGGTACAGAACAATACAAAGAAGCTCAGGAATTATCCAACAGACTTCAACAGATTGCTAGCTATGAAAGATGGAATAATAACAATTCGTATGAGTTGCATTTCAATCCGTTCTATCGGTTTTTAAACGAAATAATCAAGTTGAATGTGTTTGCCTCCAATGTGGCAAAGACGATTGATGACCGTTGCGAATGCTATGGTTTTAAAATTGCCAATGTGTCGAGCAAACAAGCGTGGATACTTGCCTGTGCGGCGATCGAGAATAACATAAATCTTGAAGATTGTTATACCCCTGTATGGGCCAGATGATTATAAATAAAAATTACTTATATATGGAAACAAAAAGAACAATGGTATTATCATTTCATGTTTGCCGAGGAGGCAGATTCTTTAACCCCGGCCATGTTGAATTTGTCGGAGAAGAAACATTCTCAGATGTGTGTAGCATGTTGTCAGATCGCTTGTTCACGAAAGACAGGGACGAGCATGGGAGGTTCTGCAAGCCCTATATTGCAGACGAAGTGGGCACTGTCGTTAGTGAGGACGACGAGAACGGAAGAACAGGAGAGATAGACTTCGATGGTGATTATGACAGATATTATACTATCGAGATAGAGGATATAGACGACCTCAGCGACTCGGAATTGGAAGCCATAAGGGAGTATAAAGGGTATATAAGCGAAGATCTTGAACATCTTGTTAAAGTCGATGACGACGAGGAGGACGAAGAATGAAAAGGGAATTTCCATTATTCATTGTAGACCATAACCGGGCGCACAAGTTCGGAGAAGTCGACTTCATATACTGCTCGGACATAGACAATGGCTTTATAGCCATTGTTGAGTATATAAACGGTATTGTCGAGGAAGTCGGAGAGGATTACCGCATAGAGCCCGGATTGTCGGGGTCGAATCTCTCCGCAAAAATCAGCATTAAGCGTATTACAGGTAAAAATCCTGATAAGACTAAAATACGAGGCCTTTTGAAACAGGCTATGAAATATTATACATCGCTATCGACATTCTCGGCAGACATCGGAAATATTACGGTTCGGCAAATGGTGTTGTTCATTGATACGCTGATTTTAGACGGTCGTAAGAATGCAATTGCAGCAGGTAGTGATTATAATTATAGGAATACGGTATTAACATCTATCGCATTTTTAGAGGCGATAAAGAAGGAATTAATAGGAGTATGACAATAGAAGAATTATCGAAACAAGTGCGTAAGATTCGCGAAGAAAAGGGATTGACCCAATATAATATCTGGAAACAGGGTATGAACTTTGGAACAGTCAATGCCATTGAAAGTGAGAAGAATGTCAACTTGAAAAACTTCCTTAAATATTGTGAGATCGTAGGAATTGATGTAACTTTGGAAGAGAAAGAGTAAATAGGATTATAATATCTTGTGCAAATATTGTGCATATTTAAAATGTTAAAAGCGTAACACTGTATTATACAAAATGTTACGCTTTTCATTTGCGGAAGGAGGGGGATTCGAACCCCCGGTACCCATTCGAGTACGTCAGTTTAGCAAACTGGTGGTTTCAGCCACTCACCCATCCTTCCAAAGGACGATTTGTCGTTGATGTCATTTTTCAAATGCAGCGCAAAGATAAGCGGAATATTTGAAACAGCAAACTTTTTCGCATTATTTTATTTCGGGAATAATCGTTACTTTTGTCCCGTCAAGGTGCTTTTGCGCTGTGTATAATCGGATTATTATGTCGAATGTGAATAAAGGTATAAAGATATTTGCTTGGATAACAGGAGGGCTTATTTTGATTCTCGCATGTTTGTTTATTCCGGTAATGAAGAGTTATTTGTATGATCCTGTTATTACCGAACAAACGGTGTGCTATGTTTATCCGAAGTGGAATGATGTTCAGCTCGATAGTGCTTTGCATTCGGTGATTCCAGATGAGAATTCGATCCCGAGAGTAAAACGTTTGCTGTCGTTTTATAAATTCGATTCTAATGTTCGTGTAGGAGCTTATCGGCTTCATGCCGGTATGACAGCTCGGCAGATGGCTTTGAAATTGTCGAGGGGAAGCCAATCTCCCATACGAGTTACATTTAATAACGTACGCACTCTCGAACAATTGGCCGAAAGGGTATCGGGGCAGTTGTTTTTTTCGAAAGAGGAGTTGTTGGCTTTGCTGTACAACGATAGTGTTTGTGCGGATTTAGGTTTTACGAAAGCGACTCTCCCGGCTTTGTTTTTGCCGGATACTTATGAGTTTTACTGGACTGTGACTCCCGAATCTTTTTTACAGAAGATGAAGCGGGAGTATCGCATTTATTGGGAAGGAAAGCGGGAGCAACAGGCAAAGCGGTGGGGATTGACTCCTGTGGAGGTAGCGACTCTGGCTTCGATCGTAGAGGAAGAGACTAACAAACGTGATGAAATGGGAAAGGTTGCGGGTCTTTATATGAACCGATTGCGTAAAGGCATGCCTTTGCAGGCAGACCCTACGGTAAAATTTGCCCACGGGGATTTTTCGCTGAAACGCATATTGAATGTTCATTTGACCATAGAATCGCCATATAATACTTATCGGGTTACGGGATTGCCTCCCGGCCCTATACGGATTCCTTCGAAACAGGCTATCAATGCCGTGCTGACACATACACCGAACGGGTATTTTTATATGTGCGCCAAAGAGGATTTTTCGGGCTATCATAATTTTGCCGTGACTTTGGCAGAGCATCAACGAAATGCAATTCGATACCAGCAAGCATTGAACAGACTCGGAATACGTTGATGGGGGAATGTAAATAGTAAAGCCTCGTCTCACGACGGGGCTTTACTACTTGAAATATATCAAAAACAAGAAAGAGGATAATGTTTATTACAGGAATAAACAAAGGATAATATAATACCAATGAAACACACAAAAAACAAGAATATTATCGTATAAATTAACTCTTCCAGACCGGAGATTTTGGCTCGACGGAAGCGACGCTTCGCTTCTTTTTCCCTAAGGAGAGCCGTTTCTTTCCCGGTTTCGATAATAAAACACACTCGTATTGCAAAAAGTTTTTATCCGGAGCGATTTTAGTATATTTTAATAATTCGAGATTTCTTCTACGGGAGGAGGCATAGGGGTATCGGTATCATCGTCTATCCAAATGGCCAATGTGAGCCAATATAACAGTAGTGCGATAGCTATGCCTACACCTATCGCAGTCCAGATTTTTTGTCGTTTTTTCTCCATACTATATTAGTTATTCGAAAGAATAACATCGGTCGGGAGATAAAAGTTCTTTTTAGAAGGGTATATCGTTATTGGACGAACCGGGGGGATTCAGGAAATCGGGGTTCCCAGACAGTGGCGCTGCCGATGGTGTGCTCGTGTCGGGAGTATTGAACTTCGAGGTTACCGGTGCACTGAAATCGGTCAGTCGGGTGTCTTCGTCGTAATTTTGGAATCGAGCCAGATAAGAGACGAATTTCATATTCACGGTATCGGTCGCACCGCTACGGTGTTTGGCTATGATAAATTCTGCCAAGCCTTCGATGCTGTTTCCATTGGCATCTTCCTTGGACCGCGTATAATATTCGGGACGGTGTATAAAGCAAACCATATCGGCATCTTGCTCGATAGCTCCCGATTCACGCAAGTCGGAAAGTTGCGGGCGTTTCCCTTCTTTACCGTCTTTGTCGTTACCCCGGGATTCCACACTACGATTTAACTGGGACAGGGCGATGATAGGTATTTGAAGCTCTTTTGCCAATTGTTTGAGCGAACGAGATATGGTGCTGACTTCTTGTTCTCGGCTCCCGAAGGACATACCGCTAGCGTTCATCAGTTGCAAGTAGTCTATGATGATGATTTTGATTCCGTGCTCGCGAACCAATCGGCGTGCTTTTGTCCTAAGTTCAAAAACGGAAAGGCTGGGGGTATCGTCTATATATATAGGAGCGTTCCTCAGTATTTCGATACGAGACATGAGCCGTTCCCATTCGAACGGGGCCAACTGTCCGCTTTTGATTTTATCGCCGGGGATTTCGCAAGTGTTGATGATGAGACGATTGACAAGCTGGACATTGGACATTTCGAGCGAGAAGATAGCCACCGGCGTGTTATAGCTGACAGCCATGTTCTTTGCCATAGAAAGGACGAATGCCGTTTTTCCCATAGCGGGACGGGCGGCGATAATGATGAGGTCGGAATTTTGCCAACCGGAAGTAATTTTGTCGATGTCGTGAAACCCGGTTTGCAGTCCGCTCAATCCGTCACTTCGATTGGCTGCTATTTGAATTTGTCTGATAGCTTCGCTCAGTACCGGGTCTATTTGAGTAACGTCTTTTTTCAGGTTACGTTGGGAAATTTCAAAGAGTTTCCCCTCGGCTTCCTGCATAAGGTCATCTACGTCGTTGGTCTCGTCAAAGGCCTTGTTGAGTATTTCGCTGGAAAATTCGATTAATTCCCGAGCCAAATATTTTTGGGCTACGATGCGGGCATGGTATTCGATGTGCGCCGCCGATGCTACACGTCCGGTAAGTTCGGAAATACGGAGGGCTCCGCCGACTTCATCGAGCTTTCCGTCGAGTCGCAGTTGCTCGGTGACGGTGAGCATGTCAATGGGGCGTTGTTGTGCTCCCAACCGGGATATTGCACTATAAATGAGCTGGTTGGTCGGCTCATAGAAACACTCTGGCTTTAAGATGTCGCAAACGGTGGTATAGGCATCTTTTTCGAGCATGAGAGCTCCCAACACGGCTTCTTCGAGCTCTTTGTCCTGAGGTTGTAGCTTGCCTTGTTCCGAAACTTTCGGAGCGTAGGCTTTTTTCTGGCGAGTGTAATTTCTTCGAGTTTCCATGCAGCAATTCTTTCCCGTTACAAAAGTAGTCAATCTTTCTGCTATCGGGAAATTTGGTGAGTGAATCTTATAATGAACTTTTCAACAGGCGGATATTTCCGATTAATTACAGGGCCGGTGTCGTATCGGGGTATTTCGCCATTTGCTTTTCACAATATTTTTGGAATAGCTTCCAATCGTAATAAGGTGCATATTCCGAATCGATGGGTAATTTTGTTTCTTGTTCATTGAACAATACTTTCACGAGTATTTTCCCATCGGTATTTTTATAAAGTATCCATTGGATATTCGTCGCCATAGGATTGTATTTGAAGTCTTGCCAAACCTCGGTTACTTTTTCGGGATCGGCTTCTACAACGGCTGCATTCTCAATGCCTAACAGGGCGAGTAAAGGAATTGTATTTTCACCGTGTGCAAAACGTAAATTGGCTTCGACACCGTTTCCGTCGATCGCCGCTTGCGATGTAGCCAACATGTCTTTTAACAGAGGTTTCGCAATGGCGACAGGAAGTCCTTTTCCGGGAATGGAGTTGGCTTTACGCAGGTATTGCGATAGATTGTTCGCGCTCCACAAATCGAATTTTTCTTCTTCTGTGAACCACGGATACAGGGATATGTCGTAGTCGGTATTCGGTAATATGATGGTTAAAGCGTATAGGTGGGTCATGAATGTAATAGGATCGGGTATGATTTGCTCCCACCCTTTCTTGAATATACGGTCGATAAGCCTTGTGGGTGTATGCTTTTCCTGATAGGCTCGGAGTATCTTTTTCCATGAGCCTTTCGAGAGATATTGTTGGTATTCTTTTCCTTTGAAGAATCGCAGGGTATTGTCATATCCGTTGCTGGGATCCATAGAAAACTCCGCCGTGGGGGTATAACCTCTCATTTCTGCGACGAATGCCGCCATACTCGCCATAGAGCGTGGAACCGTGGTCGATTGTGCCACAAGGGTCACTTTGCCGTCCTGAGGTGTAAACGCCGGACGAAAGCGGTGATACATGCGACGAGCCATATCCCGGTGTTGTCGGGCTCCGAGCGGAGTGAGGTCTCCCCAGCGATGATTCATCAAATGGTAGATGGTGTCGATTTGATTGCGCAGCAGTTTGCCTTCCCGGGTTAAAAGGTTCAAAGAATCGGCTTTATTCATTAGTTTGTACAGGTTCGGAACCATGCTTTTTGAATCGTGGGTGCGTGAACCGTGTCGAGCTATATGATCGATGTGAAACGGTATGAAATCTTTTGGAGCCGGGGTGTCTGTGGTGTCGTTGCAATAATAAACAGAAGCCGTACTACCGAAAAATTGTGGATTTTGATGTAGAAAATCTTTTATAGAATTTTGCCCGAAAGAGATTGCAGATAGGCATAAAAGGATAGTACCGGCGGTGAGGGTTCTTTTTTTCATTTGTTTCTGTTTTTCTATTATGTCGGTAAAATTATAATAAATTTTCTCTTCGATGAAATTTTTATTCTTTTTTAGAGTGGAGTTGCCTATGTGACTGAGAATGGTTATTTTCGCAAAGATTCTCGAAAAACAAGGATATAGATGATTAGATTTCCCAATGCAAAAATCAATTTGGGGTTGCGTATCGTAGCCCGTCGTCCCGATGGTTATCACAATATAGAGACGGTATTTTATCCCGTTCAGTTACAAGATGCTTTGGAGATTGTTCCAACGTCGCAACAGGAGACGGAGTTGTCTTTGTCGGGAATTGTCATAGACGGTGATCCCCAGAATAATTTGGTGATGAAAGCGTGGCGAAGATTGAGCCATCGTTTTTCGTTACCCCCGATATCTATTTATCTCCATAAAGCCATACCCTTTGGTGCTGGGTTAGGAGGTGGTTCTTCCGATGCCGCTTTTTTGTTCGCGATGGTGAGAGATTATTTTCGTTTGCCGTTGAGCGATGACGAGCTTGACAAGGAAGCTGCTTCTCTGGGAGCCGATTGCCCATTTTTCTTGCATAATAAACCTTTATTAGCCAAAGGAATAGGCGATGAGTTCGAGCCGATCGAATTGTCGTTGAAGTCCTATCGAATCGTATTGGTAAAGCCTTCTGTCTCCGTGCCTACGTCGGTGGCTTATTCGTTGGTTACTCCGGTATTGCCGGAAGAGTCGGTGAGGGATACCGTTTCCCGTCCGGTCGAGGAGTGGAGAGGTAGATTGATCAATGACTTTGAAGAAAGTGTGTTTGCCCGATTTCCGGAAATAGGAGAGATAAAGGATCGTTTATATGAACAGGGAGCTGTATATGCATCTATGTCCGGTTCGGGTTCTTCGGTATTTGCCCTATTCGATAAAGAAGTCGATCTTGCCGATTGTTATCCGGGGTGTTTTGTTTGGACTGGAATTTGTGAAGTATAGCGTATAAAATCGTTTTTGAAAAAGAGAATGATCGAAGATTGTTACATGACCGGTATTATAGATAAGATAAATTCTTTATATCCGATTTCCGATGATACGATACGGACATTGAAAGAGAGCATGACTTTGTGCCGTTTTCCCAAGAAGTATCAGTTGATAAGGGCGGGCATGTATTGTAAATCGGCTTATTTTATAGGGAAGGGAATGACTCGCTCGTTTTGGTTGGTGAACGGAGAAGAGATAACGACTTCTTTTTCGTGTGAGGGCGGAATCGTGTTCAGTATGGACGAACTCTATTATAACAAGATGAGCGAAGAATTTGTGGAGACCCTTGAAGATGTAGTCGTTTATAGAATATCTCTGGATAAATTGCGTCGGCTGTTCGAAACGAATATCGAACTGGCTAATTGGGGGCGGATTATTCATCAAGACGAGTACCGGCGTTTGCATCGCTCCCATAAGGAACGTTTGACTTTATCGGCAAAAGAACGGTATGAGGAGTTCAGGCAGCAATTCCCTCAGGTGAACCAGCGAGCTCAACTTGGGTATATTGCATCGTATTTGGGTATAACACTCTCGACGCTCAGTCGTCTCAGGGGAGCCCGAAAATGATCTTTCAGAGGATTTTTTGACATAGGACAAATTTTAAATTATATAAGTCCTGTAATTTTGCCGTAATATTAATCATCACTAAAATCAAAAATCTAAATTACCAATTCATTATGCAACAAATTTCTTCTGCCGCGTTTTCAGATACCAAACCTCATTATGAGTTGCTTGACGGATTACGTGGTGTAGCTGCGCTTTTGGTCGTGTGGTATCATGTCTTCGAAGGGTATGCTTTTGCCGGTGGTACTCTTATAGAAAGCATCAATCATGGATATTTGGCCGTGGATTTCTTTTTTATTTTATCGGGCTTCGTTATCGGTTATGCTTATGATGATCGTTGGGGAAAGAGCCTGACGGTAAAAAATTTCTTTAAGCGGCGGTTGATTCGTCTTCACCCGATGGTTGTCATGGGTGCAGTTTTAGGTGTGATTACATTTTGTATCCAGGGTAGCGAACAGTGGGACGGGACTCATGTGGCTACGTCGATGGTGATGTGGGCTTTGCTTTTCGCGATGTTTTTCATTCCGGCCTATCCGGGTGCAGGTTATGAGGTTCGGGGTAATGGTGAAATGTTTCCTTTGAACGGTCCCAGTTGGTCATTATTTTTCGAGTATATCGGTAATATTTTGTATGCTTTGTTTATTCGTCGTTTGTCTACTAAGGCGTTAACTGTTTTTGTCGTATTACTGGGAATCTGTCTGGCTTGTTTCGCTATCTTCGATGTATCGGGGTATGGCATGATAGGGGTAGGCTGGACGCTCGATTCGGTGAATTTTGTGGGTGGACTGTTGCGAATGCTTTTCCCGTTTTCTTTGGGACTGTTGTTGTCGCGTAATTTCAAACCGGTGAAAGTGAGAGGGGCATTCTGGATATGCTCTTTCGTATTGTTGGTTTTGTTTTGTGTTCCTTATGTAGAAGGGGTCGAACCTATATGTATGAATGGTCTTTTTGAGGCATTTTGTATAGTCGTGGTATTTCCTGTTCTCATTATATTGGGTGCGTCGGGAAACACGACCGATAAAACATCTACGCGGATATGTAAATTTTTGGGAGATATTTCTTTCCCGCTTTATATCACGCATTACCCGTTTATGTATTTGTTCTATTCTTGGTTGATTGAGAACCAGTATTTTACATTCGGGGAAACGTGGCGAGTAGCCTTGTGCGTTTATGTATGGAATATATTGGTAGCCTATCTTTGTTTGAAACTTTACGACGAGCCGGTGAGACGGTGGTTGAGCAAGAAATTTTTGAAAAAACGCTAGGGATAACCCCATTAATGGGGTTTATTTGATAGATAATAAAATTTCCATGCTTAAATTAGTTTTATGAAAATGATAGATTGTAGAAAGTCGTTGATGGTATGCATCGGTTTGTTGATGTGCGGAACCTTTTCGGCGCAGGAATCGGAGTTCGATTTGGCATCGCAGAGATCGGAAGCGCAAGACGTTTTTGCTGTGCCGGGTAAAAAATTGGATCATAAGGGGATAATTATTAACCCTACTCCTCATAAACTGGTTCTCGACCCAACCGGGAGGCTCGATATTTCGGGTGGAGTGTGTCTAAAAGATAAGCATGGAAAATTTTCCGAAGATTTGGATTTTGTCACTTTTAACAAGAAGGGGGTAAAACTCTCCGTCGATTTTGGTTCGAAGGTTTCGGCTAAGTATAGAGTAAAACCTGTTTCAGGTGCATATCGCATGAATATCGGAAAGAATGGTATATCGATCGTCGGTTATGACGAGCGGGGAGCTTTTTACGGTTTGCAGACTCTCCGTCAGTTAGTCGAGAGTCCTGCGACTGTAACGGGTGAATTACCATATGTGGAAATCGACGATTACCCCGATTTGAAATACCGGGGGGTAGTAGAAGGATTTTATGGAACGCCGTGGTCTCATGAGGTGAGAATGTCTTTGATAGATTTCTATGGTAAGTTCAAGATGAATAGCTATTTGTACGGTCCGAAAGACGATCCGTACCACAGTAGTCCGAATTGGAGGCTTCCATATCCCGAAAAAGAGGCTGGGAATATCAAAGAGTTGATAGAGGCTTGTAAACGTAATCGGGTCGATTTTGTCTGGGCGATACACCCGGGACAAGATATTAAATGGAACGAGGAGGATTATCAAAACCTCGTTAATAAGTTTAATTTGATGTATGACCTCGGTGTACGGGCTTTCGCCCTCTTTTTCGACGATATATCGGGCGAAGGGACAAATCCGGTGAAACAGACGGAGCTTTTGAATAGATTGACTAAGGATTTTGTGAAGTCCAAAGGCGATGTAGCATATTTAACGGTTTGTCCGACCGATTATTCCAAACTTTGGGCAAATCCTACACCGCAAGGAAGTCTTGCTATTTATGGAGAAACTCTCGATCCGTCGATAGAAGTGTTTTGGACAGGAGACGTAGTATGCAGCGACTTAACACCGGAGACTTTGGATTGGGTTAATTCCAGAATTAAGCGTCCGGCATATTTTTGGTGGAATTATCCGGTTACCGACTATGTGCGCAATATTATTTTGCAAGGACCTGTTTATGGCTTGAATACTTCGTTGGATTCTAATGATCTTTGCGGAATAGCAAGTAATCCGATGGAACATGGAGAGGCTTCGAAATTGGCTTTATACGGGGTTGCCGATTATACATGGAATATAGCGGCTTATAATCCTATCGATAATTGGGAGAGAGGACTCGGCGAATTGATGCCGAAAGCAAGGGAGGCCTACCGGACATTCGCTATTCATTCTTGCGATACGGAGACCGGTTATCGCCGCGATGAATCGTGGGAAACCAAGACTTTCAGAATCGGTGATTGGAATGAAACGGAGGCTCAGGCTCTTTGGGCAGAATTCGATAAGGTAGAGAAAGCTCCTGCCGAAATAGAAAAAGGTTGCACTAATAAAGGTCTGATGAGTGAGTTGACTCCGTGGCTCCAAGAATTCGGGAAGTTGGGTACGAGAGGAAAACGGGCTTTGGAACTTGCCCGTGTTTATCGTGATGGTAAAGATGATGCCGATTTTTGGAATAAGTATATTCGGAACTTGATGAGTAAGAAGGATCGAGAAAATTATGAGGCTCATAAAAGCGGGACCATGAAACTGCAACCATTTTATGAAAATGTTATGGACGATATGGCATACGGCTTTTTAACTCGGTTGTCGGGCGAGACTCCTATCTGTTATAGGGGTATAGGTTCGTTCCATAATGCGAAAACCACGTTGAGCAAGTTAATGTTTGATCACGATACTACGACTTATTATACATCGGGAATCGCTCAAAAAGCCGGCGATTGGATTGGGGTTGATTTGGGAAGTGTCAAAGATGTGACCGAAGTTTCTATTTTGCAGGGGCGTAATTCTGTGGACGATGTCGATTATTTCGACCATGCCGTAGTGGAATATTCGATTGATGGTAAAGCATGGACTCCGTTGACGGAAGAGTTGAATAAACAGTATATCGTTCGTTGGAATGGGGAGCCTGTAAAGGCCAGATATGTCCGATTGAAAAGACTCGAATCTACTCGCACGAATTACGCATCGGTTCGTTCATTCGAAGTGAATCCTCCCAGAGTGGAACATTTGGGTTTCAGCTTAAAGTCCGACGATGTACAGCAAGCTCTTTATGCGTTTGATCAGCAAATAGGTACAAGTTATCGAAATAATGGAACTTTTTCTTTTGGGGTCGCTCCTCGGACCGAGGGATATACTTTGTTGGTGAATGAATTGCCGGAGGCGGGGAATGGAGCTCCTGTCGTGCATTTGAGACAGTTTAGGCCCGATGGTTCGTTGGCGGTTGAGTCGGTTATCGATTCGTCGTTTTTTAAGGTCGAGTTGGCCGAGGGAGTTTCCGAAGTACAAATAGAAGGGCCAGTGGAGATATTCGAGATAGTGCCGAAGTTTGATTAGTGTCGGATTTTTACGTTTAAAGAACAATTATTATTTTTGAACAGGATATAAAAAGAGCAGGTTTGCCCTGCTCTTTTTCTTTTGGAGAAAGGGAATTGCTTTTTTGCAGGTAATGGATAGAAATGAAAACATTGGGAAGGTGGCAGTGCTCTCTGACAAAAGTGCAGTTTAGGCTTGTTTGGCAGTGTTTTTGATACTATAATGGTGCTCATTGGTAATGATGATATGAGCGTGATGAAAATGAAAATGTAACGAAAGAAAAATTATAAATATGGCCGAAAAGAAAGAATGCGAAAAATCGCAAAATATTGTAGATGAGGCTTCTGAAAAGGAGAAGAAAGAGTCGTTGAACCAAGAACCCGAAGTTTCGGAAGAAACAGGTTGCGAGGAGGGCGGTGAAGAAGGCGAGGCTGATGAGGCTGCCAGATTGTCAGCCGAATTGGAAACTTTGAAGGCGACTATCGAGAAAATGCAGAAGGATTATTTGCTATTGATGGCCGAGTTCGATAATTTCAGGAAACGGACGTTGCGTGAGAAATCGGAGTTGATCAAGAATGGCGGTGAGAATTGCATGAAAGCTATTCTGCCGGTTATCGACGATTTTGAACGCGGATTGGCAGCTGTGGAAGAAAGTAATGATTTAGCGGCTGTGAAAGAGGGAATGAGCTTGATATATAATAAATTCAAAAGCTATCTAGAACAAAACGGCGTAAAGGAGATTCCTACGGAGGGAGCGGATTTCGATACAGAATATCACGAGGCTGTGACGATGTTCCCGGCTTCGGATCCGGCTCAAAAAGGTAAAGTGATAGATACCGTACAAAAGGGATATACGCTCAATGACAAAGTTATTCGCTTTGCCAAAGTCGTGGTAGGGGAATAAATTATAGGATAGGGAGCAATGGAAAAAAGAGATTATTATGAAGTGCTGGGTGTCGCTAAAAATGCGACGGCCGAGGAGATAAAAAAGGCATACCGTAAAAAAGCTATCCAATATCACCCGGATAAGAACCCCGGAAACAAAGAGGCTGAGGAAAAGTTTAAAGAGGCTGCCGAAGCATATGAAGTATTGAGTGATGCGGACAAGCGGGCTCGTTACGACCAGTTCGGGCATCAAGGGTTAGGCGGTGCTGCCGGTGGCGGTTTCAGTGGCGGCGGTATGTCTATGGAGGATATTTTCTCGCATTTCGGCGATATTTTCGGTGGTGGATTCGGCGGATTCGAAGGCTTCGGGGGCGGCTCACGAGGGGGACGTCGTCATGTCAATAAAGGTTCGGATTTACGAGTAAAGGTGAAACTGACATTGAAAGAGATCGCTACCGGTGTCGAGAAAAAAATAAAGGTTCCTAAGTATGTGAGCTGTTCTCATTGTAACGGTACGGGTGCAGAGAACGGTACGGCTTATACGACGTGTTCGAAATGTAACGGGTCGGGAGTAGTGACACGGGTACAACAGACTTTTCTCGGAGCTATGCAATCGACGACTACGTGTCCCGACTGCGGTGGAGAGGGCCGTATTATTACGAAGAAGTGTCCGCATTGTGCTGGGGAAGGTATCGTACGTGAAGAAGAGGTAATCACGTTGAATATTCCGGCCGGGGTATCCGAAGGTATGCAACTCTCTATGGCGGGCAAAGGGAATGCTGCTCGTCATGGCGGTGTGAATGGTGATTTGTTGATTTTAATCGAAGAGGAACCGCATCCCGATTTACTGCGCGACGAGAACGATTTGATATATAATTTGCTGCTCGATTTGCCGACTGCCGTATTGGGCGGTTCTATCGAAGTTCCTACTCTTGATGGTAAGGCTCGTATAAAAGTGGATCCCGGTACTCAACCCGGAAAAATATTCCGGCTTAGGGGAAAAGGATTGCCTTCGGTTAATCGTTATGGAGTAGGTGACTTGATTGTAAATGTATCGGTTTACATTCCAGAAAACCTCAATGCCAGCGAAAAGAAGCATTTCGAGGATTTGAAAACTGCCGCCAATATACAGCCTACACTCACAGCTAAACAGCGAATATTCAGTAAATTGCGTCATATGTTTGAGTGAAAACGACGATGATATAAAATGAAAGCACCGTATATCAATAATATACGGTGCTTTCATTTTATATTGGGGAATAGTTCTTTACATTCCTTGTATAACGTAATAGGTGTAGATTAAAAAAATGATTCCTACCGATAACCCGATGAATGACCATCGGGTGAATAATTTGTCTTTGCTTGTAATTCCATAACATAATCCGATTATGGAGCATAGGGTAATGCCTATCGGAAAAATGAAAAAACCTATTGTGATGAATCCTATGAGCATGATAATGCCCATTATGATTAGTATTTTACTCCTCGTTATTTCCATTTTTGTAAAATTTGAATGTTTCCTCTGTGATTTCGTAATCTAAGTTGAGGAGTATGGAGTCTTTTTCGCGGGGAGAGAGCGTAGAATCTTCTTCCCAGCCATACTCCTTAGCCAATTCTCGAATAGCTTTTATTTTTTCTTGATCTGAATTGAATACCCGTTTCTTCTTGTGTAACTTAGCTTCTACATATTTCCGGAGGGTTTCTTGTGCTCTGAATTGTTCGCCTCGGGTATAGTCGAATGACTTTAAGCTATCGATGTCTTGCAGTTCGTCATATAGCGTTAATGTCCAAAATAGGTTTTTGTCGGGCAATCGGGTGATGATACAGGGAATGATTTTTTTTCCCATGTTTAGCAATTGCGGAAATTGTTCCAATTTTTTCGCATCATTTGTGTTGCTGCTGAGGCGGGTTATCGGGTTGGTGTTGTAATTGTTTACCCATGCGTTGAAAAGACTGTCGAATTTTTCTAAGTCATTTCCTGTTAAAATCGTATCGGTATCGCAGTCTGCAACGATAATTTCGGTAGATCCGTTAGCCCCGCCGATAACAGAAGCGGATTTCCCGGAACAACCGATAGTTAAAAGATAAAGTAGAATGATGTATGTAAAAGAGCGTTTCATGTTTCTTATTTTTGAACCGCGGAATTGTAAATGATTCTTGCGATATCGGCGATAATTTGTGTATTGGTTTGGTCGCTCTCACGAGAGTCTTTGATGAAAATAGCGAGAAAGCATAATTTTCCGTTCGGGAGATAGATTACGCCGGTATCGTTGTCGCCGATTTTTGTTCCGTCGTCCAAACGGTCGGAGCTGCCTGTTTTGTGTCCTAAGACAATATTATCGGGCAATCCGGCTTTTATTTTATCTTTTCCGGTAGAAGTTTCTATCAAAATATTTTTTAGAAATTCGGTATGTGTTTCATTCAGTATCGGTTCGTTGTAGAGTTTTTCCAATAGTTGAAGTGTAGACGAAGGTGTGCTCCAATTGTTATAGCAATTGGATATGCGAGAGTGCATGGTTTCTTCGGTTTCGGTGAGATTGTAGTTTGTGATACCTAATTTGTCGATTCGGTCTTTCACGATATCGATACCGCCGAGATAGTCTATGAGAATGTCGCAAGCGTTGTTGTCGCTTTGAGAAACGGCATAGCGCATGAGGTCGGCGTAAGAAAGATAAAAGTTTCTTTCGGGGTATAATTCTCTTAGCGGGCTATAAGTGTCTTTGTGTATTTGAGACGATTCGATGAAGCGTAAAGAGTCCAGAGCGATACATTCGTTTTCCATTTTTTGAAGAGCTGCTATGGCAACATGGAGTTTAAAAATACTCATTAGCGGATACCGATGTTCGTCGTTAAACGTAAATAATTGTCCGTCGATCGAGAATGCTACGCCGACCGTTGCATTTTTCCCTTGTATGGCCTGACGAATCTTTTGTCCGACGGTCGATTGTTTTTCCAAGCTAATAGCAGCGATAGGGTGTAGTCCTATCCATGAAAACAGAAAACAGAATAGAATTATTTTGTTCTTGGGCATGATGTTTTGCTTGTTTTAAGTTGAGTAAAGATATAATAAATTTAATCATGTATGCCCGGCTTTATTTAATTTAACAGGGAGATAGGGTATCGGTGCGTGTTTATCGGAATATCTTGTTCGGGAGTATTTTTCATTCGATGTTGAAGAATCAGAGGTTAATAATGGAGATTATATTGTTATCCTTATTATAATTTTAAATA
>OGOO01000164.1_pt1 | contig 85524 bp, 108 predicted proteins | sample 1552651 | NCBI WGS metagenome assembly OGOO01 (sample SAMEA2580118, study PRJEB22360) | human gut metagenome | biome: human gut; feature: human-associated habitat; material: faeces | place: Denmark | collected 2008/2010 | reverse complement strand
TATGATATTGTTTGATACTGTATGACAGTATAAGTTATGGTCTCTCCATCTCCACAATAGCCTTGGTAATCTATTGATTGTCAAGGCTGTTTTTGTTACTACACGTAAAAATACACGTAAAAGGCGTTTTTTATAGGATTTTTGATGTCTTAATTCTCATCGAGACAAATATAACGTTTTTCCTTATCAACTCCCAATTATGCCTAATAACATATTTTATGGATACAGTGTAGCCGTCATGTATATTATTCATTATATTTGCGGGACAGGTGCGTAACTTAAAGTTACGAAAATATGTTTTCAAATATTTTTGAGCTCAAATCCATTCGTGAGCAAAAGTATAGACTCTCTGAGCGTGAATCGGAGATCGCTAAACCTGTGTTAACCGACTTGGGTATGATCGATACCCTATATGAGTGGTTCAAGGAGATAGCCCTCGGAGGAAAGCCAATCCCTAAAGGGAATGTACCGCAAAGGAAAAAATTCATATTCATAATATTATATCTCTATTCTCCTATGACCTTGGCTGGCGGTAAGATGAAGGCTGGATTAAGGGAAAAACTAGGAAACGTACTAGGGATTAAAGAAAAGACGGTCGTTTCCAACAATATCAATGGCATAGTTTTTTCTTATCAATTGTATAAGTACTTTAGGCAAGATATAGAGCGTATTTTCTCTGAGATATCGGTTCGGCTGGGTAAGACCAAATAAATTTTGTGGTTTTTTAGGGGTAATTCGTGACATTCTACCTGTTGTCACGAATCGCCCTTTCTTTATTTATGACCATAAATATCGATGACATAACTTTGGTCTTGATCTTTATTCAAGGCAAAGACATGAAATTGACAATCAAGCAAGAGAAGTTCTGTAATTATTACTTGGAATCAGGCAATGCTTCCGAGGCGTATAGGCGTGCTTATTCTTGCGAGAATATGAGACCCGAGACTATTAATATAAGGGCTTGCGAGCTTCTAGCCAACGGTAAGATAGCGGTAAGGGTAAAAGAGTTGCAAGCTGATTTACAAAGAAGATCGGATATAACCAAAGACGAGGCTATTGATATCCTTAAGAATATAGCACGGGCCAATGTCGTGGATATGTTGCAAATCAAGAAGGGAAAGAACTATGTGATCTTCTTGATAAAAGATTTGTCTAAACTGCCTTTGTCTTTCCAATTAGCTATCCAATCGGTCAAAAGTACGGATAAGGGCTTTGAGGTAAAGATGTATTCCAAGATAGACGCTTTGGATCGCCTTTCGAAGATGATGGGATGGGATGCGCCTGTCAAATCGGAGGTCAATATAGATGGCGAGGATAAATCCATAACTATTCAGGTTATTGACAAGAGGGAGGACGTTATCAATGGTGATACAGACGACTAGGATATATACGGAGGTACAGGGCGCTTTGGATGGCGGTTATAAGATCATATCTGCTCAAGGATCTTCAAGGAGCAGTAAAACTTATAACATATTGATATACCTTATAGCGTATATCCTTCATAACCCTAAACTGTCTCTATCTATCGTGAGGAAGACACTACCGGCGCTGAAGGGATCTGTCTTCCGGGATTTTAAGGAAATCATGATCGATAAGTTCCGTATATGGGATAATAGGTGCATGAACAAGTCGGAGATGGTTTACTCGTTCCCAAATGGATCATTCGTGGAGTTCTTTTCCACGGATGATGAGCAGAAGATAAGAGGAAGGAAACGTGATATACTTTATTGTAACGAGGGAAATGAGATATCTTATCTTGAGTGGCAGCAACTGGTGATGCGTACCACTCTTTTCTCTGTCATTGATTATAACCCGTCGTTCAGTGACGAGCACTGGATTTGCGATCTGAACAATGACCCTAGGACGTATCATTTTATATCCACTTATAAGGACAATCCTTTTTTAGAGCAAACAATCATCGATGAGATAGAGTCATTGAAGAATAAGAATAAGGTGCTTTGGGCGGTTTATGGGTTAGGGCAGCGGGCGATGGCCGAAGGGTTGGTGTTCCCTGATTTCGAGATCGTGGACGAGTTCCCTTCCTATGCCAAGCATGTGGCGTTAGGGCTTGACTTTGGATATAGCTATGACCCTACCGCTATAGTTAGATGCGGATTGGTTGATGATAGGTTATATCTTGACGAGAAATGTTACCGTACCCATATGTTAACCAAGGAGATTATTAAGGTATTGAAAGACCTTGGCTTGGTGGTTTACGCTGACAGCGCCGATCCAAGGCTTATACAAGAAATATCAAATGCGGGGATAATCATATACCCTGCGGACAAGTACAAGGGATCTGTTATGGGAGGTATTATCAAGATGATGGAGTATAAGATTTGTGTCACCAAGAGATCTTTAAACTTGATAAAAGAGCTTAGGAACTATGTATACGCCCAAAACAAGGACGGTAAATTTATCAATGAGCCTATTGACGGGTATAACCATCTTATCGATGGGGCACGTTATTGGACGATAGGCAAGCTTCTAGGAAAAGTATTAACAACAAGACTGTACTCGAAGGAGGAGTTAGGATTTTAACATGAATTACATAGACGCTATATTTCAGGTTTTCCAAAACAAGATATTGAACTCATTGGGAGTGGAGAGGGACTTTGTCAGCCTTATCAAGGATAGGGATATAAGCCGGGCCATGTCAATGATGCAATGCCGGGACAGGGATGTTTCCCAAGCGATCTTGGAGTATAACCCGGAATCCCATGAGGTTAATAAACGTCCTAATAAGCACAGGAAAAATCAAGAACCGTATATTACGGAGAAATTGCCAAGAAGAAGGCAAGCGTATATAAATGAGGTCGAGTTGTTTTTTCTCCTCGGGCAGCCTATCTTGTGGAAAGCTGTATCGGATGATACGGATAAGGCTTTCAGAGCATTCGGTGATTTTCTCCGTGATACTCGATTCAACACGACAATCCGGGAGGCCAAGCGTTTGGCTGGGGCGGAGACGGAGAGCGCTAAGGTTTATCATATATACAGGGAAAATGGTATGCCCCAAGTAAAGGTTAAGGTTATATCCAAATCAAAAGGATATACATTGCGGCCTTTATTTGATCAATGGGATAACATGATAGCTTTTGGTTATGGATATACGTTGCTTGAGGGCGATAAGTCCGTAGAGCATTTTGATATAGAGACCCCGGAATACATCTATAGATGCAAGAGAGCGGATATCGGATGGGATGTTACGCCATTGCTTAATCCTTCGGGTAAAATAAATGTTATCTACTATCGTCAAAACAAGGCATGGTATGGGGTGCAAAAGCGTATAGACAGAGAGGAAGCGGTTGATAGCAAGGCGGCGGATTCCAATAATTATTTCTCCGATCCAAAATTGAAATTAACCGCTGATGTCATTCAGAGCATAGTAGGGGGAGGATCTAATATGGTAGGAGAGGTTATCACCATGTCCGATAAGGACAAAAGCGCTGCCGAGTATCTCGTTCCGCCCGATTATTCCACGATGAAAGAGGCGGAGAAAAAAGACCTGTCATCAAGCATACTATTCGATACGTTCACCCCGGATTTCAGTTACGAGAACATGAAGGGGCTTGGGACATTATCCGGGGAGGCATTGAAAAGGGCCTTGGCTCTTGGATACATGAAAAGGGATAACTTGAAAGAGATATATGATATATTAATAGACCGTGAGAAGAATCTTATATTGGCTATCATGATGAACGTAACTCATATCGGCATGAGAGAGGAGTTAAGCAGGCTCGACCTGCAACATGAGTTCTCCGAGCCTTTCGCCGAGGATAAGGATAAGAGAATAGATATGATAGCGAAACTCTATGAGTCAGGATTGGTGTCCCTTCAAACAGCGGTAGATATGCTGTCCTTGACTGATAAGCCGGAGGAGGAGATTCGACGGATATTAGAGGAGAAGGGGGAAAAGACGCAAGCTCCGGATGATTCCACTCAAGAATAAGACCGGTTTAAGTCGTACCTTGATATCATTAAATTTAATGGGCGTGGTTATTTTATAGCCATGCCCTATTGTTTTTGTGACAATCGGTCTATTGTCATGTATATAACCCGTTTTTATTTTATTACAAGCTTATGTATCAATACTTTTATGCGAAAAAATAAAAGCAAGAGCATGAAAGAGAAGATTTTCCAGCAGTTAAAACAGAAGTACTCAAATCTTGGGTTAACGGAGGATGTTTTGAGGTCCGTGGCAGAATCATTGGGGTCCACTGGCCTGATTACGGACGATAATCTTGAAACTGTGGTAGCAGGGCAAGAATCAATGTTGAAATCTTACCAGAGTTCCTTGGATAAGGTGCGAACCGAAAGCGCAAATTACAAGAAGGAATTAGAGGAGTTGAGAGGCAAGGGGGGCGGCCAGCAACAGCAACCAGATAAAAACGAGGAGCCGGATTGGTTCAAGAAGTATCGTGAGGAGCAGGACGAGAAAATCCGGCTCTTGACCTCCGAGAATGATAAAGCTAAGGAGGAGAAAGCACGTGCTGAAAGACACAATCTGATCCTTGACAAGGCCAAGAGCCTTAAGATCTCAAAGGAACGGATAGAGGAGGGCTTCGCTATAACGGACGATATGGACGATAATGCGATTGATACTTATCTGTCCAAGGTGAGACAAAATGAGGTCGCAAAGGGATTAGAGGAAAAAGGTTCGGCGTTCTCTGTCTCTACGTCCAAGGAAAAGAGCAAGGAGCTCGCTAAGGATTGGGCCAAATCATTGCCGGACGCTAATTAAAGTAAAAGATTATGGGTATCGAATTTAACAAAACAAAGATTAAAGGATCGTTCCCCGTCTTTTGGCGCGGGGAATGCGCAGTCCTTCCCGGAGATTTCAAATTAACCACTGAGTTGGCGGAAGGGACAATCGTGCGAAAGGGCACTCCTATCAAGCTGGACTTTGATCGCATGGAGTGCAAGATCTGTAAGGCCGTTAAGGTATTAGCCGGAGGAACGACCACTAAGCCACGTATAGGGAAAGATAGCTTTGTCGCCAAGGGAGATTCTATTGGTGGGCAGAACGTGAGTTCCGTAGATTCAAGCAACTCTGATTATGATGTGGTTACATTGGCTGCCGCTGTAGAGTCTGCTACAGAAGGGGCGATTCTTGCCGTGGGAACGGATGAGCCTGACGCTGTGGTTGAGACAACGTTTGTCTATACGAAGAATATGTCTTTCCAGACGGTATCGGCGGGATATGAGGTCCTTATCCTTAAGGATGTGGCTTATCCAGTCCCTTCCTCATGGTTGACGGGATTCAGCATGAAGAATAATCCCACTATTAAGTATATTAGACAGTAAGGAGGTGAACGATGGATGTTTATAGTTCTATTTTTGGCGAACTGACAAAAGAGGTTCAGATTCGTATTGACGCTGCCACGGAGCTTCGCAAGCGCTTGTTTGACCAGAATATCTACGAGCGTTATCTTGATTGGGATGTCCCGACTATCGGCCTTAATTTTGAGGAGCTGATCGGGCAATATAACTTGAGCGTTGCGGCGGCTACCCTTGATTCCAAGGGAAAGGAACCGATCTTGGGTACGGAGGGGCTTGAGACCTTGAAGCAAAAGGTCCTTACCCACCAGATGAGTTACTCAATGCCGATCGAGGAGTATCGCAAGGTCTTGCAGATCCTAGACTCTAGGATGTTGACGGATGACCAGAAGACACAGCAGCTCATTAATCTGATGTGGAATAACGTGTCTACCGTTGTCAAATCCGTGCAATCTAAGCTAGATATTATTTTCTTGGGTGCCTTGTCCAACAAGGGGGTATTTACATTTAATGCCAATAATAACCCTGAAGGAGGGGTACGTGGTATTATTGATTACAAGATGCCGTCCGAGAATATCGCTAGCGTTACTCTTGACTGGACGGATACCAATAAGGACAACGTCGATCCTTTCGAGGATATCCAAGGTGTCGTGGATGCGGCCCAAGACAAGGTGACGTTTGATAAGATATTGATGTCTCCGGCCAGATTGTCTTATTTGCTTAAGAGCAGGAAGATGAAACAGGTCATTTTTGGGACCGACAAATCCGGCACTCCTCTTTTGATGTCCGGTTTGAATGAGTTCCTACGCTCTAATGACCTTCCTGTCATAGAGACAGTGAGACGTATCACCCGTATCCAAGACAACGGCAAGCTATCCGAGTACAAGCCTTGGAACGACAAGAATATCGTCTTTGTCCCGGCAGGTAAATTAGGTGTCATCAAGAACGCTTACGCCGATAATGAGTTGAGACAGGAACCGGGCGTTACTTACTCTAATTATGGCCGGATTCGTATCTCTCAATGGGGCAAGGGCGAGACGGACAATTCCAATGGCGTAGAGTTTACCAAGGCTCAATCGCTATCCTTGCCGGTCCTTACCGAGATTAATGGCATTTACTCATTGACGGTGGAGGCATGACGATAAGAGACTACATAGGGCAGAAATTCTCGGCTTATGGAGATCTATCCGAGGCGGATATGCTGGATTTCAGTATCAAATCGGGGCTATCCCCGGACGATGAGATGTCTAGTGAATCCATAGGCAAGGTAGAGACAGGGATGATAGAGATCATCCCGTCGCTGCTATTGCGCCCTGATAGCGTCAATGAGAGCGGCTTCTCTGTCTCTTGGGACAAGGACGGCCTCCGGCGGTATTATTTGTTCCTGTGCGAACGGAACGGTGTTAGCCCGGATGTGTCTTCCGGTCTTGGGGTAGTCTCATCTTATACGGATTATTGATATGTATTACGCTCCTCACATATTAGAACGAAAGGTTGTCAAGGAATATGATCACGATGACAATGGCAATCCTGTTCCCGGGACTGGTGGTGAGTTATGGGAGAGACTGGGACGATGTAAATGCTATGATAAGAGCGCCGATCGGGTATATACGGTAAATGGCGTAGCCTTTGATTACAAATATCGTGTCGTGACAGATAAGATCAAGATTGATGCCGGGGATATCGTGAGAGTATTGAATCAAGATGGGAGTATTCGCAGTAGTGGCGTTGTTATCAACCCGATGCTCACGGATTATCTAAATTACGGGCAAATATGGCTGGAATAATAAAGTTAAGTTATGATTTGTCCGATGTGGATGATTTCATCTTGGAGGCCTATCGTGAGGTGTTCGCCTTTCTAGCCCAACTAGGGCAATCCGCTTATGAGACCGCCGTTCAAGAAGGTAAATATAACAATATTACTGGAAACTTGAGGAGTTCATTGGGATATGTCATATCAATGGACGGTAAGATCGTAAAGGAAGGCGGGTTTAAGAGGATAGATGGACGTGGGGAAAATTATGAGAAGGTTTTTTTCACGACCAGATCCCAAAAGACGGTCCAGTTCTGGGCTAAAGGAAAGTCCGGGGATGGAAGCGAGGGGAGCAGGCAAGGGCTTAGTTACGCTAGGGATCTGGCTTCTAAGCATACAAAGGGAGTGACATTGATTGTCGTGGCGGGAATGGATTACGCTAGCTATGTGAATGATATCCATAAGCTAAACGTGATAGATACTGCCGAGGCTAAAGTAATAGCTATGTTACAATGATAGTAAGCACGGACATACAGACAATCTTATATAAGAAAGCCTTGGAACTTGGTGTTACCGGGGTGTACAAGGAGGATGATACGCCTACAGGTAAGCTTGAGGAGGAGAGGGTTACCGTACACTCGAATTCCTCGGAGCCGGGAATTACATGGAAGGTGGGATTCGTTCATGTCAATATAGCCGTCCCTGATCTGGACGAGAAAGGAACGCCTGATTTGGACAGGATGAATAAGCTGGAACGTATGTCCATGGAGGTGTTCAAGGACACCTCGGTGTTTGATGGCACTCCTTATACCTACGAGGTAGACACTACTAGAATTGAGGTTAACAGGGATCTTAAATGTCACTACGTTAATGTGAGAGTATTATTCAAAGTTTTAAATGTAATAGTATTGTAATATGGGAAGAACAATTTCTGCTATAGGCGTAAAAAGGATACTTTATGGGGAGCCTCTGGTTGCTGCACCCACATACGAGAGCTTGGAGACGTTATTTACGGCTTTCAAGGATGTTCAAATCGTCCATCAAGGGACTTATGAATATACCGAGGAGGACGGTACGTTAACAGAATTCAAGGATGAGTTGACCGGCCAGACATATCGGTCATCGTTTGAGGCAGGATCACAGAGCTTGAATTGGGTGATCGGGGCATATGACTTCGCTACCAAGGCCGAGCTTATGGGCGGTAAACCCTTGGATACGGATAAGGGATGGGAACGTGGCAACGCCGGCGAGCAACGATATAAATGTATCGTCGCTATTACCAATGATGACGTGGCTATCATTTTCCCTAAGGCGAATCTTGTGGGTCGTGGGGCTTCCACGGATGGGGCCGTTGGTTTGTCGATGTCCGCCACCCCGCTGAAATCATCCACGACAATAGCTTCAGAGTATTGGTTTGACGTGGAAGGAAAATCCTTGAAGGGTTGAATGTAATATGTCTTATAGGCACGGGGACGGCGGTATTTTCCGTTCGTCCCCGTTTTTGTTTAATTCTAATTTTTTTACGTGACATGAACAAGGGTGCTAGTTTAGTGGCTGACGCTGTCCTAGGTGAGGATTTCAAGGTCGTGGTCCTAGGGGGGAAGGCGTATAAGGTAAGTCCTCCTACAATAGCGACGATTTGCAAAGGTATACAATACCTATCTCTTATTGATAAGACAACATCGGGCAAGGAGGATCTTGAAAAGGTGAGGAACGAACTGGAAAATATACTAAAGGGTTTGTCAGTGTTTGTTTTGGGGAGCGCCGATAGATATGAGGAGATCGAGGGGGCGACCCTTCATGAGCTAAGGGAGGCGTTGGAGACTGTCGTTAAATTCATATCCGCAGAGGATTTTTTCGTCTGTGCCGCCTTAGCCGAGAGCGTGGCAAGAATGGCGGCGACACCAAAGTGACAGGTAATGAGACCATGCTAGGGCAAGTGGCCACATTCATGGAATCGTTAAGATTGTCTTATGAGGACGTGGTTTATAAAATACCTTATCGAAACCTTCTGATCATGCAGAAGGATATATTGCATAGCGTTACCGGTGATTTGATCGTGGAGAGAACCGGGCGTGATTTGTTGAACCGAAAGGGGAAGGAGGGTGATTAATGGCAAAACTAAATTTCGAGGTCGATGCCGATCTACAGAAACTTATAAATCTTCGAAAGGAGGTGGAGGAGTTGAAATCCGCCTTGAAGGATTTCGATGTATCTACAGATACCAAGGGATTTGACGATTTAAACCGGAAATACGAGGAGGCGACACGGAAACTAAAGGACTATGAGCAGCAGATGCAGAATTATCAAAGGGTAATAGAGCAGCTTAAGGTCTCTAATGGTATTATTGATGGGGCTCGTCAGATAACAGAAGAATTGAATAACGCTACCGATGTGTTTGTCGAGCAACAACTAAAGGTTAAAGGCCTAAGTGACGAGATCAAAAAACTCAATAAGTCTTACTTGTCTCTCTCGGATGCGGATAAAAATTCCCAGAAGGGATCTAATATATTAACCGACCTGAAGGAGAAGACCCGGCAGCACGCTTTAGAGAACGAGGCCCTGAAGAGGCTAAGGAAGGAATATTCGGACAATATCAAGATCGAGGGAGCCGCCTCGGATTCCCTTGTAGCGTTGAGAAAGCAATTGTCGTTGCTTAATGCCGAGTATGACCGCCTTTCCGCTACGGATAGGAAAGCGACCGTAGGGACTAACCTGCAAAAACAGATACAGGCCTTGAATACGGAGATTAGTTCGGCGGAGCAAGCTACCGGACGATATCAACGGAACGTCGGCAATTACGCCAGTAGTTGGAACGGATTGAGCGTGTCGGTTCAACAGGTCGCAAGGGAGTTGCCTTCCCTTGCTGTTGGCTGGAATACATTCTTTTTGGCTATATCCAATAACTTGCCGATGCTTGCCGATGAGCTGAAGAAAGCCGCTGCGGAGTATAAGGCGTTCAAGATGGCTGTAGCGGCAGGAAATAATGACGTGGCAAAAGTGGCTCCAGTCTGGAAGCAGTTGATAACATCTATTTTCAGTTGGCAAACGGCCTTGGTTGCGGCGATAACGCTTTTATCTGTCTATGGGAAGGATATTATCGAATGGACGAAAAAATTATTTGGAGCAGGCGAGGCTATAAAAAATACAAAGCAGCTACAAGATGAGCTAAACCAATCTTTTTCTAAAAATTCCGGAGAATTAAGCAAGTTGATTATTCAGTTTAAGTCATATCAAAGACAGTGGAAAGAACTTGCCGGTAATTTGCAGGAACAGCAGAAATTTATTGAGAAGAATAAAGATGCGTTTGATTCGATGGGGGTTTCGATTAAGTCTGTAAGAGATGCTGAGAATTTGTTTGTGGATAATACAGATAATTTCATAAACTCATTGAAATTGCGTGCTCAAGCTACTGCTGCTCAAGATTTAGCTGCCGAAGAATATAAAAAGGCTATCCAAAAAGAAATAGAGGCAGATAAAATTAGAGAAAAAGCAAGCGAAACTCGTAAAAAACAGGAAATTGACGCAACCGGAGTTATACAAGATACTCGTTTTGGTAATATAAAATCTCATCAACAATTAGTAGAAGATAGGGCAAAAAGTTTTGATCATGAAGCGGAAGCTGTAGATAGAGACGCGCAAGCCTTGAAGCGGAATGCGGACGCTTATTTTGAACTTGGTAAGGCAAAAGAACAGGCGGCTGATGATCTTCTTTCTAGTTCAGGCATTGAAAAGTACGATAAATACGAAGAAGATAGACTTAAAAAAGCTCAACAAGAAACAGAAAGACAAAAGAAAGAGGCTGAAAAACAAAAAGAAATACAAGAGCGTGTTAATCAGCAATTACTTGATCTCCAGAATAAGAACCAGCAATCTAGGATAAATCTTATGGAAGAAGGCTCCGATAAGCGCATCGCCCAAATAGAATATGATTACGATCGTGAAATAGAGGCTATCCGTAAGAGGGAGAAAGAGTGGCGTGAGGCTCAAGGGGGAAAACTCACGCAAGAACAAACGGTTGAAATAAAAACAGCCATTACGCAGGCTCAGGCTACCCGTATGCGGTCCACGCAAGAAGTAGAGAACGAGCAGATCGAGGCTCAACGTAAAGCCATGAATGATTATCTTAAGGAATATGGCACTTATCAAGACAAAAAAATGGCACTCGCCGCCGAATACGGGCAAAAAATAGCGTTTGCCGAGACCGAGGGGGAGAAATTGATACTCGGGAAGGAATGGGATAAGCAGCTTTCCGACCTTGAGATAAAAAGTGGCAATACCGCCAATGCCATAATCGCTCTTTTTGGAGACATGAAGGACAAGACTCTAAAGGAGTTGATAGAGATATCCACCAAGGGAAAGGAGGCCTTGGAGTTTCTTAAGTCCGGAGAATGGGATGAATCAAAAGGCAAGGGATTAGGTATAACGCAGGAACAATTCGATCTTTGGTCTGATATGCCTGAAATAATGGATAGGGCAGGGAAAAGCGTTGAGAGCACCAACGAGAAGGTCGATGAGTTGCGACCCGCTTTTGACAAGGTGACAGAAGGAGTGAGGCGATTCTTTGCCGCTGGTGACGACCCCAAAAAACTGACGGAATCATTACAGCTCATTAATGAGGGTGTAAATGAAGTTATGACCTCTGTTCAATTCTTGTCAAATACCTTTGGAAAACTTGGTGATTCGTTCGGAGGTGCTTTTAATGACATAGCGGAAGGTTTAAATATGGCAATGGACGCTGTAAATTCCGCTATGCAGGGTGCGCAAGCGGGTGCGATGTTTGGCCCTATAGGGGCATCCGCTGGTGCTGCTATTGGGGTAGTTACCTCTCTAGCGTCCTCTATCGCTAAGATCCATGACAAAAAGAACGAGAAACGTATACAGAGATTACAAGACCAGATCGATGTGTTGGATGCCTCGTATGAGAAACTAGGCCGTTCCATAGAAAAGGCTTATTCTACAAGTGCGGCAAAACTGATCAACCAACAAGACGAGCTCCTTAAACAACAGAAGTTGATGATTCAGCAACAAATCCTAGAGGAAAAGGATAAGAAAAAAACGGATGAAGAGCGTATAAAAGAATGGGAGAAACAATTGGATGATATAAATCTCAAACTTGAAGAGAATAAAGAAAAAGCGATAGAGGCTATAACAGGAACCGATGTCATGTCCGCTATTGACGAGTTCGCCCAAGCGTATTCGGAGGCGTGGGCTACCGGAACTGATGCGGCAGAGGCTTCGACTAAGATTGTCCAAAATTTGATCAAGACGGCTATCATTGGATTCTTGAAGGATAAATTATCACCTTCCGTAGAGGAATTCATGAAGAAACTGGCCGATTATATGTCCGATGGCATCGTTTCGCCTTGGGAAGAAGCGGAGTTGAACAAGTTGAAGGAAAAAATGGACGCTGAGGCCCAGAAGGTCTTCGACACGTCAAGCAAGTATTTCCAAGAGGATAAAAATGATAAATATGAGCAGACCGCTACATCCGGAGGTTTCGAGAAGATGTCTCAAGATAGCGCCGATGAGTTAAATGGCCGTTTCACTGCCCTGCAAATGACAGGGGAGGAGATACTATTGTTCTTGCAAGGCTCCGAGCAATTCTTGAGCCTCTTGTATATAAAGGCCAGTATGGACGTGATATCTGTAAAGATAGCCTCGTTGTATGATGTGGCGGATGAGACTAGGACGATGATCGCCAGTATATATATAGAGTTACAGCAGATCAATGATAATACCGCCAATACCGTGATACAATTGAAAAAAGCGGTGGATAAATTGACAAGTATAGAGACTAACACTAAAAACATGTAGTATGAATGTTGGAGATATAACGAGACGGGCTATTTCGCTAGGGGCTTGCAGTGAATCAGGCAAGGCCACTGACTGGAAGAGCCTATGTTGGCTGTTTTTTTCCCCGCAAGGGCGGGAGTTTTGCGAGGAGAATAATTATCCTTCGTTGGATTTATTTAGAGGCATGGCTAAAAACATAGCTCCCTACGGGATATACGTGGATCGTGATCTAATTGAGCTTAACAATAAAACAAACGTAGGTGTGATAGGTAATACCGTGGCGTATTTGAGTTATGACGATAACACGAGGGTGCATAAGGTGATCTTGATGCACGGGGGCAAGGCCAAGATAGAGGCCGGGAACTACTCCGTGATATTGCTTGTCAATATCGGGGGATGCGAGGTGGAGATTATTAACGACGGAACGGCAAGGATATTATGTTAGGGGATCTATATATTAACGGGAATGACGCATGGGGCACGTATCGTGTCGCCATGGGAGAGGGTTTTATCCAGACCTTGCTAACCCCAGCGGGAAACAAGGATTTCATAGAGAACGAGAGCCGGTTGGAAAACGGGAAGAGGGTCGTGTTCAATAATCCCAAGGTGGCTAGCCGGGATCTTACCCTTACGTTCAACATACACGGGGATACGCAAGAGGAATATATGCTGAATTATAAGGCGTTCGTGGCTGTCCTTCAACAAGGCAAGGTCGTATTGCGTGTTCCGGATCTTGATATGACATTTACCCTTGTCCATAAGAGATCATCAAGCTTCGCCTTGGATCGGAACAGGTTGAATAGTAGGCTATCCGTTAAGTTCGAGGAACCTGACCCAACGTCAAGGGGATAAGTGAAGAGCCGTCCGGCCCTTATTGGCTAGACGGCTCTTCGTCCTATTGCGCTAAAAGATGCGTATTTAAAGATCGGAGGTCGAATCTTCCCGGCTTTGACCTCCCGTTGTTGTATACCGACACGGTCATATGTGGTTTGGGCTTGGTGCCGCTAAATCCGCAAGCCCTCTCCAGCTCGTCGATAAGCCTCTCCATTTTCAAGGATTGCCGGTTGAATCGCTCCATCGCCTTCTTGTCCCTTTGGGACGTTAAAAGCATTTCGTTTAGTATCGTGTTTATGTCTTTCATATTCAATCAATCATTAGTCTTTTATCATTTGCTTTTACTTCACAATAAGTTAAAGTTTTGGCTGTACGCCTTATATCGTACCTTTTAATTTGGTATGTATATACAGTTATTCTATAACCACTATCTTCCCGTCAGATGGACTTCCTCCAAACAGGTGATTGATATAAGCCAAACCTTTTTGAGTGACAAGTATCTTCGTGACAACGAACCCCGGATGGTTATTACGCTCGATGAATTTTTCCTTCATCTCGAAATACCCGGCATTGACAAACCGTTGCTTCGGCTCGTTCCGGTTAGAGAAGAATACGCCTACCTGCCTTAGCTTTTGGAACAGGGTATTGCGCCCGAATCCCAGCTTTAGGATTTTGGCAGCCATTCCGATATCAACTTTGTCGTCTGTGATAAAGGCTGCATCCGCAAAGTCGGCTTTGGGTTGGAGCTTTGCGATTTTGGCATCCTTTTGTTGGTTGTCGGCTTCAAGCATAGCTTTTTCAGCCTTTGCTTGCTCCAATCTCTTTTGGAGTACGGACATTGCATATACAATAGCTTCATCATCGTTAGAAACTGTGGTTACACCAGTGGTGAGTAGTTCCTTGATACGGTCGTTTACCCATAATCGAAAATCAACAGATAACCATTGAGCGAAGTCTAAGGCGACATCTTCGTGCATCCATGTTCCACCTCCATTTTGAGGAGAACCTGCTTTTGTTATAACTAATTGATTATCAGAAATACATAATTTTCTTGTAATTGCCCTAAGCAATTCATTTGTAGATGGTAATGATAAATAATCGTTCGGTCTTTTTCCAAATGGTTTAGCCATCTGTGTGGCATTTATCATGACGCTATTTCCTTTCTGAAAAGAAACAGGACTTCCGTTATATTGGAAGATTTGAGTTGTGTAATTGTTGAACATAACAATTTAAATAAAAAAAATGCTATCGCCTGTCCCGCTGTTCAACACATTACACAAATGCTGTGAGTACATTAATACTTCACACGGGGGTACGATAGCATCTAATATCTTAATCTAGGTCATAAAAATAACCTGCATGCTATATGCAAGTTCAAGACCCGCATTTGTGTATATATGTTGAACGCTGCAAATATGATAAATATTTTGGGAATATGCAATATTTTATGAATAAAATTTGGATAAATATATGATTTATAGGAATAACCATTGTGTATAAGAACAATATAAGTATTTTTATTGATTTTTGTATTGTTAAATAATATTTAAAAATGATACCATGATTTATTGCGGAAAAAAACAAGAAAGAACAGAAAAAGACAAAAGAAGTGTCTCTATGTTCTCAATGGCGTGTCGTTTACAGGATGAACAAAGATATGATGAGGCTATTGAAGCATATTGGGAAAGCATAAGATTAATAGATAAGGATATGCGTTCAACGCAAGCCTTTTTACGTTTAGCTCTACTGTATGATGAAAGGGGCGATTTTGAAAATATGAAACATGTTCTTGAATTAGCTATTGAATATAGCGATTACTTTAATCGAAAAGAAGCAGATGAGCTTATTCTTATGTTTCCGGAATATAAGGATGACATCCTTTTATCCTTGGAAACCAATAATAATCTGTATCCATCCCCATACTGGAACGAATATAATCCTTTATGGCGTCCTAACAATACTATACTTTTGATTGATTTACTTGAATACGCAAAAAGAAAATATCTGTTTCCAGATAGAAAGTAAGACTTAGTCACACACCCTCTTGGTATTTTCAGCTTCTACTCTGGATTGAAAAAAGCATTTATGGGGTGGTTTCTATTCACCCCATCCCATCTTCATTAATAAAATAAGTAATCAGTTCTCGACCCAAATTATCAATGATGGGGTAATTTGGAAGTACATCATCACTTAATCTTTGATGACCTCATTTAAAATGACTCCATCCGAAAGTCTAGATTTTATTTGATCTGTTTCTTCTATGTTTGCTCATCTTTCTATCATTTTAATTTGTTTATTATGTTCCATGACTGCATTGGCTACGATCTTGGATGCTTTTCCACTAGCCAATTCACATTTTCCGTTACCTCTTAGATCATTCTTCTCGATGTCCTCGGAGGCTAAAGCTTCCGCAAGGCCCACTGCCATCAACTCAGCTATGCTCATATGATCTCTTATGTTCGCTGTTTTGGGAAGATTCTTCTTCTCACGTATTACATTTGTACCACCGCCATACAAATGACTATATATAGCATTTGTACAATTGCGGAAACCTTCACGTTCCACGCCATGGGAAGCTAGTGTACTAGTAAATGCGCTACGGGATATTTTACCTTGAATCCTTTGAGCAATCCATCGCTCATTTTTACCTTTTCTTTTATATGTGTTTATGGCACGGTCAACGATCAAATCGGGATTCTTCTCTTCTTCTATACGTTGGAAGAAAACCTCGTTAACCAGTACTGCCAGATCAGTATCTAGGTACTACGCATATTCCAATGCAACTTGCCTAATACCATATGTACCACCTCTTTTACCCCTTTTCGTTTTTATAATACCGTTTTTGTCGGTATTTAAAACGTTACAAATAGAAGACATGAATTCTTTCGTCTGCTTTAAATCTTTCCAATCATAAGGTCGTTTATCTTCTGGACTACCAGCAATCACCCACAAGTCGTTCAGAGAAAACTTGTCCTCGTCTCTACCGATTTTTTCTAAAATATTAGCATCATATTTTGCTAATTCATTTTTATTTTTCATAACTTTGTCCCGTTAAAGGATTAATACTATCCTCATTGGTAGCTCGGTCAAGCACTACCTTTGAGGATTTTATTTTGACCGAAGTGGTAGCCGGGGACTTGAACCCCGGTGTATGCCGTCCTACCTGCTTATTACCAGTCTCGCTTGACAAGGTAAAAAGCGAAGGGCAAAGATTGAAGTTGCCTATTGTGACGGTCTGCAACTGGAATCAATGCCCTTAAATATCTTCTTTCGCTACCGTCACGTGAGCGATCATTTTCATATCACAAAATTATATATGACAAAATCCGTGGCCTATTTTTTCAAGGCTCGAAAAACCACAATGGAGCTATTGTTGTAAAATCCCTCCGGTCGTATTACCGGAGGGGCATCTACTTCCGATCCTCTCCCCGTCGTTTGAGTTATCCCGCAAGCCTGCAAGTCATGTCGCTAATTACGCTCATGAATCTATCGTAGGTCCTTTTATTCCATTCCTTGTGATCCGGCATCCAGTCATTGAATATCTCCATGTAGACCACATCGTGAGACCTGTCTTGTACGGTGACGCATAAACCGCCCGTCTCCGGCATAACGCCTACATTTATATGTACCGGTTTCCTTCCGATCATACACTCCAACGCAATCCTTTGCACGTTCTTCAATACCTCTATCGTTTCCATATTTCTTATATTATTAATGTATATCAATCACCCGAATAAACCCTGTTACCGTAAAGGCTAGCCATACCGACATGAGTAAGTCTTACATTATGGGATCTCTCCGCAAGTTCCTTAGCAAACGCCGCACGTTTTTCCGCAAGCTGAACCATCGCTTTCGCCGATCCCCAAGCCTGTTTAAGGCACGAGCCGAATGTACGTCCGTATATCTTGCACTCTCTATAGATCTTATGCGCTTCCTTCATGATCTCACTCTTGTTGTATTTCTGTGTTGCCATTGTACTGTTGTTTTATTTTGATGATGCAAATGTAAAGTATATACTATTCAATAGCAAGCAAAAAGAAAAGAATATACTATATATTAACTTTAATTATGAATAGTATATGCTTTACATATAACAGCAAGTCGTATTTTTGCAAAAACATTAAACATTAATACTATGAGTCATAGAATAAAAGACTTGATTAAAGAAAAAGGCTATACACAACAAGAATTTGCAGACAAGTTAGGAATGACTAGAGTTGGCCTTTCTCAATTGATTAATGGTAAGCCGTCATATCCCACCTTAGAGAAGATTGCTTCTGCCCTAGAAGTCCCTATGTGGGAACTTTTCGCCTCCCCAAACGATATACATCCACAAGCCAAAACAATCATTTGCCCCCATTGTCAAAAGCCAATACCGGTTGAAGTAGACATCAAAGTAAATGAGGAACAACCATGAAAGGGTATTTTAAAGATAATGTATATGTTACAAAACATGCTTTTTATAAGATGACAGATGTGATAAATGGGTAATTTTGTGAAAAAGATACATATCATGAAAGACGTTATCATTACAACAACTTCTTCTATAGAAAATAAGCCTGTTCAAGAATATTTGGGCTTAGTCTGCTCTTCTTTAGTTATAGGTACTAATATGTTTTCAGACATGGCAGCATCTTTATCCGATATATTTGGAGGCAAATCAAGTTCATATGAAAGAAAACTTGAAATTATAAGGGAAGAAGCTATATCTGATCTAAAAAATAAAACCTTGAAAAAGGGAGGTGATGCAATACTCGGGTTACACATAGACATAGATGAGATATCTGGAGGAGGAAAATCTATGTTTATGATATCTGCATCAGGAACCGCATGCAAATTGCAAGAAAATAATGACCAAAATTCCATATCTTCTGCAAGAATTCAAGATACAATAGAGAAAATAAAAGTAATAAGTCGAATAAAGGAATCAAAACCTATATCTGATGAAGATTTTGAATTTATGATAAACAATCCTTCCATAGATTATCTTCATCCTCTTATAGACAAATATATTCATTATGCAAACTCTGCTGAGCGATATGATAGATCCATGGTTTATATATCCAAAGTTATTTCTAATTTACCATACGATATAACCGCTAAAATCATTTATGATAAGCTCAAAGAGGATATATCAGTTCTTGATATTATAATAAAATGTCAATTATTTGATCCTTCTTTGACCTTAGAAATGATTCAAGTAGATTTAAAAAAGGCTATAGGAACAATGAATGCAGATAAGCCCAAATATGATAGAAACGATCTACTAATAATGAATAACATTGTAAATAGAATAGACAGCTTGCCTGATAGAGGTAGTTTCGAGACTAGTAAAGGTCTATTTGGAAAAGAAAATAAAAAATACATTTGTCCTAATGGGCATAAAAATGACATTGATCATGTTTGTTGTTGCGAATGTGGAGAGAATATAAAAGGTCTAACTCCTAATGAGTTGTCAATATTAGAAATGTTTAAATTGAAAATACAGGCAATTCAATCATCCTTTAATTAAACTAGCCTCCCCTTCTGAAGTACAAAAAGAGAATGATGGTGGGTATAAGTGCCCTAATTGCGGGCATCCATTGAAGATTAAGGTGGAATGATGTTATCTTCAATGATCTCAAAATAAAAATCATGAAAGTTTGTTTTCTGCATACAATGCACTACCTTTGCGATACAATATAATACATAAGTAATATGGAAGCAGTAATAAGAAAGCAAACCTCGTTCCGTTTACGTGAGGACTTGTTGCAAATATTGCAGGAACAAGCCAAGAAAGCGAACAGGAGTTTGAATAATTTCGTAGAGAGCACCTTGATGGACGCTGTATACTCCGAACCAAACGAGGAAACGATAGCGGCGATAAACGAGGCTCGTTCTGGAAAGTATGCCGGGACGATAGACGTAAGCAGTTTTGATGCCTTCATGAAATCATTGGACGAGATAGAATGAAAACGATCCATTACAGTACGAAGGCAAAGAAAGACTTAAAGAAGTACCGCAGCAACATCAAGCTGATGGAAGCCTTGTTTGAAGTCTTGGACAAGCTAAAGAAAGGGGAATCCATTCCAAGCAAGTACAAGCCCCATGAGTTGATAGGCAATTACAAGAACTGCATGGAGTGTCATGTAGGCAACGACTTTCTTCTTATTTGGATAGATGCGGTGTCTGACATAGTGGAAATTGTCAGGATCGGAAGCCACTCCGAGCTGTTCGGGAAAAAGAAATGATTTAACATTATCGATGGAAAATGGTAAGGATGAGTAAATAATACCATGATAAGGTGACGGATCGCTGAAAGGCGGTCTTTTTTTATAATCTTTATTGATGTTTTTCCCATAAATATATTGTCCTGTTAAATATTGTTGCTAGATTTGTGCCATTATTAACATCTAAACATAATAACATGGAAAGTATTACTTTATTTGTTGCGATTGTAATTATTGTATTTGGAGTATTGCAAATTATTCTTTTCTTTAAAATTTGGAAGACCACGAATGAGGTATCTCAAGTTAAAAGCATGTTGTCAGAATATGTAAGCAGAAAAGATGTTGTAGATTGGAAACGTCGTTTTTGTATAATGATTGCGGCAGGAAGAAAGGATGAGGCAAAGTTGCTGCTATTTAATAATATAGTAAATAGCTTATCCTTTAAAAATGTTGTTATTAGCACTAATCCAGAATATAGAAATAATGGGATAAATGAGATAAATCAGCGATATTCTATTTATTTGAAATCGTTAGGTCTTAGTGTTTCGGATATAGATTTTGATAATCCAGTATATAAGGAAGTGATTAAGTGATTAAAAATAAATATTTCAACACTGTATCTTAAGCTTAAGCCCGTTCCGTCCTTTCGGTTCGGGCTTTTTTATTTCCTCCTACAAAAAAATTACAACAATCCCGCCATTGTTTTTTTTAGGTCCGCTTGATTTTTTGCCATCCCCCTTATATGCGTGAACTTTGAGTTCATGATCGAGATTAAGGACATATCTGGTAGAGTCAAGTTGTCGGTATCGATAGGAACGGGTTCGGTACGTCGGTTTGAGTTGATGAAAGAGGACTATGTGAACCTCGTGTTCTCCTTGTCCGACCCGGTACAACTGGAGATCGGAGACAATATCGATTATGAAGGTAGCGTTTTCTACGTAACTGGCAATACATACCCTACATTCAACGCATCCACAGGCGGATACGACTATAGCGTGCGATTCGACTCGCATTATTACCGATGGAAGAATCATATCCTATTTTACGATAGGCAAGGTAACAAGGAAGCGTCATGGAGCCTTACACGTGCTCCGGAGGCCCACCTAAGCATTGTCGTATCCAATTTGCGATCTCTGGGATTCAGGTATAACGGCAAGGAGTACCAAGCCGTTGTCGATAGCTCCGTTGACGCTGTCGCCAAGCTCGTGCAATATAACAGCACGAATATCGTGGATGCCCTTACCAAGATTGCCGAGGCGTGGGAGTGCGAGTGGTGGGTAGAGGGTGACAAGATATATATAGGTAGGATAGAGCGTGGCGATCCCGTAGATCTGGAGATAGGTAGGCAGGTAGTGTCCATGCCAAGGGCCCAAAGCCAAGACCTGTTCGCCACACGCCTGTACGCTTTCGGCTCAACGAGAAATATCCCCTCGGGCTATCGCAAGGGGGAATCCGGTACGGTGGTGCAAGGGGTGGTGCAAAAACGCCTCATGCTTCCTAAGGGGACCCCCTACGTGGACGTGGTACAGGGATTGACCGAGGATCAAATAGTGGAGGCGGTCGTTATATTCGACGATATATACCCTCGTAAGATAGGTACGATAACCGAGGTGATACCGAAGGAGGTCACGGAGGAGGGCGAGGACGGGACATCGGAGACATTCACCGTCTACCGGTTCAAGGACTCGGGATTGTCCTTCTCCGAGGAATACGTGCTTCCCGGCAAAGAGCTTCGTGTCGTATTCCAGACGGGGCCGTTGTCAGGCATGGATTTCGCCTTGCGATTCAATCCGGAAGGACTGCCGGAGGATGATCCGGAGGCTCAGGTGTTCGAGATAGTCCGTAATGACTCCTATGGCCAGACATTGCCGGAAAGCCCTCTTATACCGGGGACGGGGAACAAATATATCCTATACAATTTTGACACGCAATACGTAAGTGACACCCTTATCCCGCAGGCGGAAGAGGAATTGCTAAGAAGGACGATAGAGTATAAGGGCAAGGTCGTGTCGGACCCTTCCACTTACACATGCGTCCTTAACTCATACTACGCTTCCGGCTACGATGAGAGTAATGGTATATTGAACCCGGAAAAGGCGATTGATCTATCCGTAGGACAGCGTGTCAGGCTTATCAATAAGGCCTATTTTAAGAATGGGCGGGAATCTAGGGTATTGGGTTTCGAGAAAAAACTTGATATCCCATATGATTCGCCTTCCTATACGGTAGGAGAGAGCGCAGCTTACTCCCGGTTGGGGGAATTGGAGCGTAAGTTGGAGAATATCCAATATAAGGATAACACGTACGTCAACCAAGGTAGCGGTTCTTTCGGGGTGTATATCATAAAGAAAGAGGATACTACCGCCGCCTCGGACGAGAACGTTTTCTCCGCTCTGCGGACATTATATGAGATAAACAAGGTAAAACAGGATAACGGCAAACGTTACCTTCGTAAGGACATACCCGATATCGCCCATGAGGATATTTTATTCGACAAGAAGATAGGCTCCTCCATCTTTCTTGACGGCATGGACGGTAAGGGCTGGGAGATCAAGGCCGACGGTTTCGGTATCATGGAGGCGTTGAAGGTGCGTTCCGACATATACGCTGGCAACAAGATCGGCTCCATATCGTTCGCCCCCGGCTTCACCGGCTGGGGCACGGAGATAGACATCCCCACGGCCACGGGAACCTTTGACAACATATTCGCTAGGAAGACCTTCACGGCCTACGAGATAGTGTATTCTCAGATATATGCGTTGGGCGGCAACCAGACCGTGTCCGATATCAACAAGATCGGGAGGGTCGAGAGGCTGTCCGATCGTTGGAGATGCTACATGGACGACATGGACGGTCTCATGCTGATGAACCTCAGGGAAGGTGACGGAGTGAGGATACAGAGAAGGAACGGTATCACGTCCACTAAATATATCTTCGGTCGCTGTATCGGTATCTCATCCGACTATTTCGACGTGGCTTACCCATTGATAGAGGGTACCGGCGAGCCAGAGGCGGGGGATTTCGCCATGCGTTGGGGTAACGACAGGGATACCACTAGGCAGGGACTTATCTATCTGACATCGGCGGATCAAGGAGCGCCGTTCATCGCCGTATATGACGGCATCACTGGCGTTTCCACGCAAGACACGCTGAAGGCCCATATAGGCAACCTCTCCATGATCCGTACCAAGAACGGTACGCAACTGAAGGGTTACGGGGCTTACCTGAACGGGATCTATATAGAGAACTCGTCCATATACCTCGATAACGGCATGACAGTGGAGCAGCAGTTCTCCGTGATGAACGGGGAGCTGAGGAGCGAGATCGAGGGGGTGAGGAACGACATGTCTCTGGAATCCGGGAATATACTTGTCAATTCCACGTTCGGGAAGGACACGAATTATTGGGCGGAGGCCAACGACATCCATCTCATCAACGTGAGCGGCAATCTCCTGTGGGTGGGCGGTTCTTTTTACTCGGACAAGAGGAAGGTTTCCGATATATATAGGGATGGCAGCAGGAACGTGCTTCGCATCAAGGACACGTATATATTCCAGCGTAACGATGTGATGAAAGTTCCTGAGTTGGAAGAGAGCGAGGATGGTCATACGTTCTCCTTCTCCTTGTTTTACAAGGTCATGAGACGAGGTGTTTTGACGGTGGGTTTCCAAGGGCAGGAGTTGTACGAGTCCTTGACGCTGGAGCCGTCCGACGAGTACGTCAAGCTGTCAAAAGCCGGCAAATGGGACGGTACCGGGGATTTCCGGATCGGATTCACCGGCGAGATATTGATATACAGCGTGTCGTTGTTCAACGACCGGTTGGCCGATGCCGTGATAAAGCTTGAGACGCGGATATTACAGACAGAGGAGTATATCAAGTTGCTGGCCACGAAGGAGTACGTGGACTCGGAGACCGGTGCGATATATACCAAGTATGACGCTGAGTTGTCGGTCATGGCCGATAAGATTGAGCAACGTGTAACCAAGACGGATTTCGATACGGAGACAGGAGCGATTAAATCGGAGCTAGAAGGAAAGATTACCGTAGAGGCTGGAAGGATAACGAGCTTGTCGACATCATTAGATAACACAAACAATTCGCTTACGCAAGTAGGCACGGAATTGGATGCTGTAAAAGGTAATCTGGAGCTATATGTCAAGAAAGATGGTGTGATAAGTTCAATCAATCTTTCAGATGAAGGCATATTGATACAGGCTGACAGAATCAATCTTGTAGGGGCGGTGACGTTCAGCATGTTTAATACGGATGTCAAAAATACGATCAATAACGCTAGCAGTAATGCTAGTTCGGCTCTATCGAAAGCTAACGAAGCCTTGTCTGACGCTTCTAGCGCATGGAGTAAGGCTTCGTCTGCCGAATCGACTGCCAGTACAGCATATTCAAACGCTTCCAAGGCTATTCAAGACGCAGCTACGGCCATATCAAATGCCGCTAAAGCCGTAACTACAGCCGGATCAGCGCAAGAAGCTATTAACAATCTTCCTGCATGGAGTAAGGAGGCTAGCATAATAAAGGCCTTAACTTCTGCCACTGTGATAGTTAATGGATATATCAAGACATCTATGATCGACGTAGATAATCTATACGCAACCAGTTTGGACGCAGTAAGGGGTACAATTGGAGGATTTACGATTAACAATAATCAGCTTTATGGAACAACGAATAATGAATATTACGGGAGTTATAAGATGTACATGGACTCAAGCAGATGTGAGATCGGGATATCTGATAGCAATGAGTCAACGTATAAACTGAGCGTAGGATATAATTATAGGACAACGAATGATGCGGGGACAGCGTCCTTGTTCATCAAAAAATCACTGGCGATAAGAACTATGGTCGAAGTCCCGAGAACCGCCATAAAAGTAGCGGTCACTAACGCAGACGATTCTAATATGGTAAAATTAGAATGTGAGTCTACCAGAAATGATAGTGGGTTCATGAATTTTTTGTATTGCGAGCATGGGATAAGAGAGATACAGCTTGGGACCAAGAAGTTCTCAAACGACTCGCCAGGAATATGGCGTACCGTTTTACGTATGGATCTTATGCCTTCGGTAACACAAGTAAACACTGAATCCACATCAGGGACTAGATATAATGTCAAATGGGATTCCGCTACGGGACTTTTATATATAGAATAATTATTAACAACTAAAATACAGTAAATCATGAAAGTAAATTTCAACAAACCCCTAAAGACCTTTAAGGGGGAAGACATGAAGGACGAGTTCGGAAAAGTACAGATTATCAAAGATATAGTATGCGCTAGGCTTTACTCTTCCGGCGATGACATGAATCAAGACGAGAAGTTCGAGGCTTACAACCTCATGACACGGATCAACGCCGCCGAGGGTGAATTAGATATCAGCGACAAGGAATCAGTATTGATAAAGAAATGTTGTGACAAGACGTTGACCGCAGGGGCCTTCGGCCAGATATTTAACATTTTAAACGTATGATATCATGGAGATAACGAGCGACACAAGGACGATAAACGGCTACTCGGAAGTGGCCGGTATCAAGATACAGTATTCCGCCTCGGTCAAGACCGATGAGCGGATAGACCGGATAACAGGCTCTTTTATCAAGGACGGGGTACGTGTGGGATCTCTGGCCTACGAGCGTAACGGGCAATTCTTCATGTCGGTGGACAAGCCCGGCGTGATAACGAGCAAGGAGGATGCGGTGGCCGTAGCCACTCAATTCTTCAACGACACTTACGAGATGTTGAACAGTCAAGAGGGAGGGTAACATGGAAAGCATCATCCTATCATCGGGCACCGAGGTAACCCCCGAGGACATCCAGAAGATAGCGTCGGCGGTCAACGACCTGTTGCTGACCACGTCGAAAGACCCGGGGCAGTACGAGGAGGCCGATAGCCTGCAAGGTATATCGTCCTTGCCGGTGTTCAGGCAATCCGGATCGGCCTACGATCTCGTACGTGTGGCCATATCCTTGTTGAGGGGCGTTGACGGGAAACAGATCATCTTGCAGGTCACCGCAGATTACATACAGTGGCGTTACGAGGACGGGATGTGGCAGAACCTCATACCGCTCGCCGACTTGATGAGGCCGGCCACGGAAGCCGCCGCCGATGTGCGTGAGAGGATGGACGCTATCGTGAGCGAGGTGAACGCCTTGAAGACCCAGTTCGAGAACGACGTGAGGCACGCCTTGGAGAGGGCGGACGCGGCAACCGAGAAAGCGAACACGGCGGCTGAGAACGCCAAGTCGGTGTCTGACCACCCGGGCTATATCGGCGATGACTTCCATGTCTACACGTGGGATTACGCTACCGGGGCCTATATCAAGACGGACAGGATACTGAAACCGGAGGCGTTCACGATCTACAAGGTCTATAAGTCCGTCTCGGCTATGGAGGCGGACAAGTCTAGCGTCCCGGAGGGGAAGTTCGTCATCATCAACACGGGCAGCGTGGAGGAGGAGGATACCGGAAAGCTGTATCTGAGGACATCGACGGGCTACGACTATATCGTGGACGTTTCCGGTATGAGAGGCTTCACCGGGAAGACCCCGCAATTCTCCATAGGCACCATAACGGCGGGCACGTATCCTTCCGTATCGTTGTCCGACGGGGGCACGGACGCATCCGGCAACCCCGTATACAGGATGAACTTCGTGCTGCAGAGAGGCCCTAGGGGATTCTCTCCCAAAATATCGATCGGCAAGGTGACGACCGGTCTCCCGGGAACGGTGGCCCAAGCCACGATAACCGAGAAGGGAGAGACCGAGGAAGGGGTCCCATTGGCAGAATTAGATCTTACCATCCCGCAAGGACAGGACGGGGCGGTGGCCGGCGTATACAAGACAAGGGAGATCGACCATGTCCCGGGGGCTAACGACGTGACCTACGAGGAGGGCGGCGAGACCAAGAGCTACCCTATAGGCGGCGAGGTCTATCTAAGGGAGTCTCCCGGAGACGTTACGTTCTACAAGCTCCACGACATAGTGGAGGGTAAGGCCATATGGGAGGAGTCTTCCGGTGCCGCGTTACCGGGGAACGTCTACTTGACCGGGGCGAATTACTACAATGAATCAGTAACAATAATCGATAAAGGGATATTATCATGAGCAAGAGAGGAGCTTACATATACCAACAGATAGAGCAGACCACGGCAGAGTGGACGGCTGACAGCACCATATACCCGCCGTCGCTATGGCTTTTCGAGCGATTAACCAACGGTAATTTAAATATGAAGTTCTCGGACGGTGTCCATACGTACGCCAATCTTCCGTTGATGATGCAAGACATCAAGGTGAGGATAAAGACTAACACGGACACGGAATACGTCTTGGAGATAACCTCCGCTGAGGGAACCATAACCACGCCTAACTTGCGTGACCATTACGACGATACGGATATCCGGAATCTGGTCACCGGTCTAAGGACGGACGTTGATAAGTTAAAGCCCGTTGTCACATCCACCCCGTCTAACGGCCAGATAACCATAACGCCGGACAAGGCCAAAAACGAAGATCCGGACGTGTCGATAACGCTGGAGACCAAGGGGGACAAGGATAAGTCGCTGATGGCCGACGGTAATTACCGCAAGTTGCCCGTGTACGGGAGGAACCTGTTGCTGGGATCGGGGAAGGAGGTGAGTAACTCTAACCAAAATATAGCTAATTATTGGTTGGTAGAACAGATTCCGGAAGGCACGCAGGTTACAGTCACTGTATGGGGAGATTTAGGAGAAGGGATAGAGTTCCTTAGATTATACAATTCAGGAGGTTCAGTGACATTGATTTCGTTTAATCGCAACAATTTCGAAAACGGCAAAACAAGCAGAACATTTAACTGGAATATTAAAAGTCCAAGTGGCGAAAGTACTGCTGATAATACCCGTTTATCACTATTCGTTAATCCTGTTATCGCAGAATCTACCTCCACCATCCACAAGATCAAGCTCGAGTACGGCGACATCTCCACCGAGTGGACCCCCGCTTGGGAGGACATCCCGGATATAGAGGAGCGGTACGCCTACGGTACAGAGTGGGACATGGCTTCGTCAAGCCCGGACGGGAAGCGTGTGGGTAATATGCAACTGCATAGGGATTTGCCGGTGCAGAGCGGGATGATACGCTGTATTATTGATAATAATGGAGGTATTGTGAGATACAATGACGAGGCAGTTGATGATATTCTAACACAATCGGCTATGGTTGAGATCCCTGAACATTGGTTTAAATTATATACAAATGGTACTAAGTTTAAAGCGATGTTCTCTGCAATACCTTTACCCGGATATAACCACATAGATAAATTTTACATATCTACTATGGAGGCTAGAATTTATCGTAATAATTCGACTTTGTTTAGTTCTAAAGGTGTTAATTCTACTGATTCTAGCGTCCGCGGCGGCGACAACACCGCCGACTGGGACGGCACCTATCGTTCCTTGCTAGGCCGCCCCGTCACCAACCTCACCCGAGACCAATTCCGGCAAGCCGCAAGAAAACGTGGCAGCGGATGGGAGATGTATACCTATAACGCCCACAAGACCCTGTTCTGGCTATTCGCCGTCGAGTACGCCACGCTGGACAGCCAGAAGCCTTTCAACGCCCAGAAGGACGCTAACGGTTTCGCACAAGGCGGCCTAGGTCCGGGACCGACGCAAATGACGGATTGGACTAACTTCAACAACGCCAACCCCCTTATCCCATGCGGCTATACCAACGAGTTCGGGAACGGCTCGGGAGAGAAGGCATATGTGGTGAAGAACGCTTCCGGCGGTACTCACGCCACGTTGATGGCTAACAGGTATCGTGGCATAGAGAATCCGTTCGGACACATATGGAAATACACTGACGGGGCCAATATACAGGTCACCACGGGCGATGCGGGATTATCCATATTATGGACTACCGATGACCCATCGAATTTCAGCGACACCTCTTACACCGGTTATGACAAGAAAGGCAATATCTGCCGTACAGATGGTTATGCCAAGAAGATGTTGCTTGGAGAAGATGGCGATATAGTGGCCACGGAGGTCGGCGGTAGCTCCTCTACCTACTGGTGTGACTACTATTACACCTATACATCAGCAAACCGCATACAGGTGTTACTGATTGGCGGTTCTGCGGACATTGGGCAGAATTCGGGCCTTGCTTACATAAATACGCATGATGCGTCTTCCGCTGCGGCTAAATACTTTGGTTCGCGCCTTTGCTTTTTCCCCGAATATCGTAAAACGTCGGCGTAGCCGCACGTCTCACGTCGGGAATTTTTTTGTATAACGATTAAATAACAAGACATGAAAAGAACATATAGCGACACTATACCGATCACTATGGAAAAGGACGGTGACGGATCCTACCTTTACCGGTGGGACGTTAGAGAGGAGAGAAGGGAGATGGGTGACGATATGGCCCCCGTGATCTCCTATAGTTACAACGAGGTCAGGGTATGGCCCACGTTGACGGCCAACAAGATATTGGAGGCATGTATCAACGCCCTATGGGACAAGGACGTGGAGCAAAAGAAGCTGAACGACTACAACGCCGCCCAGCTGGGCATACTGGACTTGTTATACGTGGAGTCTTATAAGACGTTCCTTAACGAAAGGAAGGCGTTGAAAGACCGTGTGGATAGCGATTTCGCCGAGTGGGAGGCGGCGAGAGAGGATGAGAGCATAGTGGTTGTTTAACTAATTAAAAAAAAAGGATCGGAAGAATGGATTGGACGATGATGTTAACCGCCGTATTAACCTTTGTTGGAGGAGGTGGTCTTGGAGCAGTGCTGATGTTTCCGCAAAAGAGGAAATCGGCCGAGTTGGAGAATGAGACGAAAGCGAGTGAGCAATGGAAGGAATTGTATATCAAAAGTCAGGAGGAAAAGAAAGGTTTGAGCAATCTTATAGATAAACTATACGACGATCAGGGACATTTTCGTGACGAGAATAACCGTCTTACAACCCAGATAGCGGTATACAAAGTACTTAAATGCAGAGATTTGAAATGTACCAATAGGAATCCTCCTATCGAGAACAATATAAATAGTGAGGATAAGGAGGATAAAGATTGCGATAAAGAAGGCTCCCCAGATCCAAAAGGATAGGGGAGCCGGATAAATTTTAGCTTCCTGTCTTTCGCAAGGGAGGATAGCAAGGTTAACAAAGCGCATAAAAGTATAAAAAATAATTGATATGAGATCGATTAACAGGAAAATCAACTTGATCGTGATCCATTGTTCGGCCACTAGGGTAGATAAGGATTATACCCCTGAGCAATTAGAGAGAGACCACAAGGCGAGAGGATTCAACTCCGCTGGTTATAACTATTATATCCGGAAGAGCGGGGAGATAGTATCTATGCGTCCATTGGAATTGATTCCGGCTCATGTGACCGGATATAACAAGAACAGTATAGGAATATGCTATGAGGGTGGTCTTGATCCGGACGGGAATCCGGATGATACACGTACGGAGGCACAGAGACAGTCGATTATAAGGCTGTTGTTGGATTTGGTCGTACAGTTCCCGGATAGTAGGATCTGCGGTCATCGTGACCTATCCCCGGATCTTAACGGTAACGGTAAGATTGAACCGGACGAGTGGATGAAGATGTGTCCGTGTTTTAATGCCGAGGAGGAGTATCGCAATATATGAAACCTTGGCAAGTAATATTAATACTAGTGTGCTTGGTAGCCAGTTTCACGGCTGGCTACCATGTCCGGGGAAATGTAGCCAGTGATTCGATATCCAAGACCGACACGTCCGCCAAGGTGGATACGATACATGACAGCATCCCGTACCCGGTCTATGAGACACTGGTACAAACAATACCTGAGCCTTTTCCTGTCTACATTACATTAGACGGTGACACGATTAAGGAACCTATATATGTCCCGGTGCCGATAACCAACAAGGAGTACAAGACGGATGATTACCGGCTGTCAATATCCGGCTATAAGTCTAATCTTGATTACATCGAGGTTTATAGAAGGACTGAGTATATAACCAAGACGATCTCCCCCCGTAGATGGGGAATCGGTGCGATAGCCGGTTATGGGATCGGAAAGCATGGCTTGTCACCCTATGTCGGGATAGGCGGGTTTTATAGAATTTGGTGAGGCTTCCATGGCTCACGCCCGAGAAACCTCTGATAATAGAATGAATGCGTTATATGAATAACAAGGGCTGACGTTTTTTGTTCATGATAATTTAATATTAGTTTGATGGTGACTTCGTGAGAACGAACCGGAAAGGGAAGATGAAGAAAAAAGAATCTTCCCTAAATAATCGGATCGGAAGTTTGATTATTTTTTCATGCCACGCACGACGGGAAGATTCTTATATGTCTTTCTGCCGTGCATTTTTTTGCCCGGCTTAATAGTAAAACAAACCACGAAATAAAAAGTTTATGAATAAGGTGGAAATTTTTTACAAAAAAGTGATAGAGGCAGTCTGCAAGGAGTGCGGAACCGATCCGATAATGATGTTTAGCAACAACAAGGAGCGCAATGTTGACGCTCGGGGAGTGGCTATAACCATACTGGCCGATCGCAAGTTGAGCGACAATATCATATCCGATCTGACGGGAATGACGAGGCAAGCCGTGAACCGGATGCGTAACTTGTACCCGGACAGGATAAGGAGGAGTTATTACCTGAGGAGGACGGTGGAGAGCGTTAAAGATAACATAAATGAATAGTTATGATTATATTACAACTTTTTCAAAGTTCAAATGTTATACTAATGATAGAAAAAAAGTTACCGAAAATATTGTAGGTGATAGAAAAATAGTTATCTTTGTGCGTTCATTCATCCAAGATGATGATTTTATTAACCAAAAGGATTAGCACATGGTAAGAAAGATCAAGGCTGTTATAGCCTTATTGGAAGCGAATGGATGGGCGCACATAAGAACTAGAGGAGATCACAGGATATTCAGGAAAGACGGAGAACCCCGTTCTATTCCTATTCCGGGGAGTCCTAGTGACGATCTAGCAATCGGTACGCTAAAATCAATATTAAAACAAGCCGGGCTAAGCGAGTCTGACTTTGATAAAATTTGATTAACATCCAATGGATAGCAGGACATATAGCCAGTCCTGCTTTCATTTTGGATGAGTGATAAATTTGCAAACATGAACCTAAAAAAAATATCAAGATGAAAACGTTGACTGTTATAATCGAGAGAACCGAGAATAATTACTCGGCATATCTGCAAGAAGTGGATGGCATCGTGGCAACAGGTAAAAGCGTGGAAGAAATAAAAAAATGTATAATTGATTCTATTAACGTGCTAATAGATGAATGTAATGAGTTTGGCGATACCATTCCAGAGGCGCTTAAGGGTGAGTATTGTTTGGCGTTTAAAATGGATGTTAAATCTCTTTTGGATTTCTATTCAAAGATATTCACCAAAGCAGGATTAGAGCGTATTACGGGCATAAACCAAAAACAATTATGGCATTATGCGTCAGGTTTGCGTAACCCACGCCCAGAACAAACCGTTAAATTAGAAAATGCCCTTCATAAACTAGGAGAAGAATTATTGGCTATAAATTTATAATTAACCGCTATCCTTATGCTTCCTATGGCCCCCAAAAATCTGGGGGCTTTTTTTGTCTCATTCCCTTCCGCAAAGAACTAGCAACAACCTCGCAACAAGCTAGCAAGGAGATATTTATTTAGCAAGGCACTTCTATGGATTTTTGTGGTGTCCGGGATAACCCGGATATGACCATAAAAAACTTCACATATGGAAGCAGAGAAAATTATTAAGGAGAAAGAGATCGTCCATGAGGATGAGCACAAGGATTACGCAAGCAAGGGCGTGGGTAACGCCGGCTTGACATTGGGTATCATTGGTACGGCTCTTGGAGCTTGGGCGGTGTCACGTAACCGTGGCGGCTTGTTCGGCGGTGGCTGGGGAGCCGGTATGCCGGAGAACGTTAACATCAACACGACCACAGGAGGCGGTGGCGGTTCCGGTGTAGGCGCTCCGACTGCGTTCATGGCTTGGGAAAAGGGTTGTGAGGAGGCTATTGCCTTGACTAACTCATTGTGGGGACTTCACGTGTCCAGTATGCAGGCCGATTACGACCATCGTAATACGGATGTAGCCGAGAAATTCCAGCTTTACCAATCACAGGTAAACGGAGATTTCGGTAACTACAAGGCTATCCGTGATCTTAACGACTATCAAACCGACAAGCTTAACAATGCGGCGTTTGGCCTGTACAAGAGTCAACGTGACGGTTTTGACGTGTTGAATGCCCGTATCAGCCATTTGGAGAAAGAGGTAGCCGTAGGTGCCGCTATCCGTCCTTACCAAGATCGTCTGATCCAGTGCGAGATCGACAAGGCGTTCACGGCTTCTGTCAACTACACGAGACAGCTTGATTGTCGTAACATCAAGGGTGAGCTGGTATTGCCTAACACCCCTGTCGTTACCGGTTATGGGAGTTACCGTAGCTGCTGTGGGTTTCCCCAGACAAGCGCCCCCGCTGAGACAGCTTGATAATCCGAGGCCCAAGCCCAAGGCGAAGGCTAAGGTTAGCAAGAGAAAGAAAAGTTAGTGGTAGCCCCTCGGGGCTTACCACTTTCCTATTACCAACCACTAACAAAAGATATTATGGCATTAAATAACGTATACATAGGAGGTGACCCGTTATTGGGGTCTAACGGTAACATGAGCAATGAGATGGAGGCTTATGAGCGTCAGTTGCAAGAGACCCTCAATCAGATACAAGTCCAGAAGCAGCGGGTGTTAAACCCTCAGAATAACCCCAAAAGAAGCCAATCTCCCTTATGGGATGAGATGGACAAGGTCGTTAATGATATGACGGACATGGAGATCGAGGCGTTAAACAATGACCCGGAATACCAGAAGGCACAAAACGCTCTGATGAGCATACTTAACCGGGAATACATGAGAATCATGCGCCCGGTCGTGGAAGAGTCCAAGGACGGTAAGGAGATACTGGATAGCCTTATGACAATCACAAAGAGGGTCAAAAAATCGGCCTCTGAGGAAGCGAACAATAATATAGCGCTCTTTAATGAGTATACGTCTAAATACGCCGATATGCCCTACGCCGAGTTCCTTAAGCTGAAGAATAGCGGCAAGAAGAAACAACCTAATTAATCGGGATCATGGAACTGAAACAGCAAGCGTTGGAATTAAAGAGCCGGTTGGTGAACTCGGTGGAGATATGGGCGGAGGAAAGGGTTGACTCTTTCGTCTCCGGGAACACGGCGTTCAAGCCCCTTGGCAAGTATCTTAAAAGGGGTGTCCACAACATCCTCGTGCAAAAGGATAAGGAGATCACTGAGAAAGTGGAAGGATTCATGTTGTTTGCGGCTGACGAGAACGGCAATTATGACAAGGAAGAGTTATTCGATGACGCTATGAACGTATTCAAGAGCATGAAACCTTACAAGTTCGAGCAAGGTTTCTTGAAAGGCACGATCGGGGAAGGCTCCATCTTGATAGAGCTTCCAGATAACGGACTCATGAATTTTATCCTTGGTGACACTAACGCTATCCGTATAACGGAAGCGGATTTTCTGGAACTGAAATCAATATTCACAGAATAAAATAAATGACAGGGTATGAGATACAAGGAATTGATGAAGGACTATCATTCGAAAGGGATGGTATCCGAGAAAAAGATGTGGGAGGCCATATGCGAGCTGGACGAGGCTATGGAGTGTCTAAAAGAGAAAGATCCCGACACGTATGACGAGGCCATACGTGATATACATGAGGTTTTTTGCGGTCCTCATTATAATGAGCATTTCGCTAAGATGGACGTGGCGGCAATGCACCATAAAGGCAAGTCGGGGGAGGATAAGGGTGAGCACTGGAACATCCAGCAAGTAACCGCCGTCGCTAAAGGCATGAGCGTACCGGGCAACGCTAACATATGGGATGTGTACGTCGCTCTTAATGCGAACTGGCACGACAAGGAGGTGAAGTTCTCGGAATGGTTCGGTCCGGATGCCGAGAAAAAGATCATCGAGGACGCTGTCAATTTCTACTTCATGGATGATGACGCTCCTGAAGGCAAGGTCTGGATTTACATGTGCGCCATGGATGACTAAGACACGATCACATAACAAGAAAAGAAACGATTCTGTAAGACGGGAAATAGACCGCCTTATAGAATCGTTGTCGTTCGAGCCTGTCAACTTCTACGAGGTTATGGCCAGAATTAGGCACTTGATGTGCCTGTTATGATATCTCTGAAATTAGGCAACTGCAAATAGAACGAGAATCTGCTTAACGGTCTCCATCGTTCAAGCAATGATTGGTTGCACTCATTCCATCCATCTTTTCCGAAGCGGATATCCAAGGCATTAGTTATCTTACGCACGATAGACTGGATGTATGGTACATTTGCCCTGTTCCCAATGGAAGGGGTATAAATACATATTTTATATATTCCTCCATTATTACAATCCCAGCTTCCCCTATAAAAAGTGATATGGGCTTTGTCTAGTATTGCCTCGTCTGACAGGCTTCTAAACCCGTTATAACTTCCGATCAACATCGCTTCAAATACTTTTAACCCAGTGGACGATCGAAGAAGCTTTTTCAATCCTCTCTCGTCCCGGACAATTTGGCTTATTCCCATGAATTAATGATTATATAGTCCCCGCAATCTTCAATATACTTTATTCCGGCACTATCAAGAGTATTCTCTATGTCCACTTGGCACAGGCAAGATTCCGGTATGATATTGTCATACCCTTCCGCTGGGATCATTTTCGTGATTTGCGGGAAATGATCCTCTAGTTGTTTAGGGGATTGTATTTCTACATCCCCGTCGTAAATAAGTACGCACATGTTATTAGAGGTTAAATTATCGCTGTTTGAAAATCTGGAGTATCATTTATATTGAGGCTATTCACGATATCTACTCCGCACCAGTCTTCTGGATCACCATTCTTTTCACCATCCACAGATACATAACCGATACCCTCTATCATGTTTTCTGTGCCGAATGCAGTGATGTACCATGCTATCTGCCGGAGCATATCTTCTTCACTAGCACCGTTCTCTATCGCATTCCGATAACTTTCAAGTGAATCCTTAAATTCTTCTGATTCCGGATCGTAATTCATGCTAATGGTAGCACTGACCTCTACATCTATCTGTTTCATATCTTTTAAATTATGAGCCTTCAAGGGAAGGCTCGGTTAATACTATTCATTTTTGCTACGTTTCTCGATCATATAAATATTTTTACCATCATTTACCGTGACCAGAAATAACTTATCGCAATTTAGACATTTGCAATTATATAACCCACAGAGAAAAGATCCCTTTATGTATCTAGTCGAATGACAGAATGGGCATTTTATTGAATTATCCATGATTTTTAGGTATTATCATCCAGTGTGTAATGTCTTCATCATCAACATGACCATTTGACAAAGCCCACATACTTTTATTATATCCTTTATTCTCTCTTAACCAGCCTAAGACAAGATGTCTTATAGAATTTATATCAAATAACAGAACCTCTTCTCCGGGTGGCGGTAGCCGATCCTTCACGCTTATCCACGGGGATTGCTTTGCCTGCCATTCGGCACCTGCAATAAATCCCTGATAATACGCAGGGAATGCACTACCGCTACTCCTGCTTTCAGCGAAGAGATGAGCCGCTTCCTCTACCGTCTGTCCCATATCAATATTTCTTTCCATGTTTATTCTCCCTTAATTCGTTGTATTTCATTTTCTGTTCAATATGCCATAAGAGATCTATATACAGCAAGTCCGCATTAAGAAATATAACTACGATCGAAGCCTTGATAACTTCGGCTATATCTCTATCCTCTGTTAGTATGGATGTTGAAAAGAACATCCTCTCAGTAAAAGACATTTCCTTTAAAGCATCATCCCAGTCTTTATATTCCGGCTCTTTCATGAAATCGTAGATATCTTCAAGGCTGATATCTAACGATCCTGCGAGATCCAGCAAGCGGATGCAGGCATCACTAAGCTCATCTTCAACGGTATCTTTAATATTGCTTTTGAAGGCATATATAAATTCTTCATCTTTTGTTTTAGGATCATCCATTAAGATTATCCAATCCTCAAAAACCTTCCTTCTTGCGTATAGACCTTTCCTGTCCGCTTCCACGGCCTCAGAAAGCTCTGTTATCACTAGCATCAGAAGATGTCCATTGCTCAAATCCGTGTCATGAAACCCGTGATCGCATGCGCATTTGTACGCACGGTCACGGAGTGCGTTGAAATCAATCTAGCTCATATTTATTTCTCCTTTTTATAACTTTTACAAATGTTACTTCTTGATCCGGATTTTCTTCCTCAAACCTAAATTTCTCGTTATAGAAGTCTATGAGTTCATCGAGGTCTGTAAATTCCTTTTCCACGTTATCGATGTAGTATGTCGTTTTTGGCTTGCCGTATGATAGCTCGTCTTTTCTTGGGGTGATAGTAACAGCGGAAATATTGTTAACGTCATCCCTGTACTTAACGATTCCACTACCTTCCATAGACATACAGGACAATATCCTTAATTGTAAATCATCACGTGTGATCATCATTACCTCCTTTCAGCAATTCGGGATTGTCATAAACATTACCTATTACTTTAATTTCTCTTTTATAATCAGTCCACCAGCAAGGACTAACTTGCTGCCAATAACTAGTTTTAAGATCACAGTCCAAATCCGTAAGATTAGCCAAGCAATAACTCGCCCATTCATCTATGTACCTAATCAATTTAGGATATTTGCCATTCACGCTGATAATGTCCCCCTCGTAAATCTCCTTTCTGCTCTTGTCTTTTAAGCCTGTGAACTGGCCTATAGTTGTTTCATCGCACATAACTCCAGACAATTGAAAGAAGTGAGTATCACCTCTAAAATTATACTCTCTCTCAACATACAGTTCATTCTGCTGGTCTATAATGCAATAGTCGTCGGCTTGAACCAATCCACCATACGCCCATTTATTATTATCAATACGCTTCGCTCTGAATTTAATCTCACGCATTTGATCCTCCTTTCTCTGTTAAATAGTTATTATTCAAGTGACCTCTCTTGATGAGCCACTCGATAGCGTCAACCACATTGTCCATCAAATTGATCATTGAACATTATTTTATTCATACTTTATCCTCCTATTGTATTTCCAAGCCCTATAAAACCACTTAATAAAGTTAACCCAGCATTTCGGTGTCATTAGAAACTTTCTCACCGCATAGAAGGGTAGTATTGTCTCCATTGCGACATAGTACTTACCCCATATATAACGGTGACGTGTACATTTCTCCGCTATCTTCCTTTGCTTCTTGTCTATCCATCCATGATAATGAAAGGCTATAAAATTATCATGGAACCAGACCTCAATAACGGTGTTCTCTCCGTTATCATTGGTTTGCCTGACGTTCATTCCCCAACTCATTTCTATTCCTCCTTCACTTCTAAAAATATTACATCTTGATTGTCTATCCTTTGTAAATCTAGACAAGCCATATTCCCACATTCTTCTTTAGGTCTGCTAAAGAAATAGCAGTCAATGCAAAGACCCTCGCAAACCTTTAGATTAACCTTCCCTTGACGGAACGTTTCGCCTATAGCATATCTTTCCCTCAATTTATCGATGTAAGATAAGTACCATTCACGAGTTTTCTCCTTGTCATTCCCTACGTATAATAAACCAAAAGGATCGTACTCTATAAACTCATCGGTCTTGCAGAAAGGGCAGGGGACATCCCCGCCTATGGTCAATCCCCCAACCTCGCTATCATATGAGTCAAGATCCCATAGATAGACGTCACAGCATATTGCGTCTGGATAAGATGCACCGAAAAAGGGAAACTCGGGACATTGTTTTATTTTCTCTTCCATATTTACCCCTCCTGAATAATTACACATTCTATCTCTTCGTCCCATGTTACATCCACCGGATCGTACTCATATTGATCGTCGGACGTGCGGATCATTACCTCCGCTTCCGGGTCTTGCTCTTGGAGAAGAGCTATTAGTTCTTTATTTCTCATGATTCACCTCCTTCCTTCAATTCCGCTATGAGCGCATCGGCAAAAGCTACGGCATATTCTGCTTGTGTTTTAAAAGCGCCTTCATAGACTTCTCTGCTTGAATTACTAAGAAACGCTGCCATCATTTCTTTTGCAATCTCATATCTGCGTTGTTCCCAATCAACGGCTTTATCCTCCGTCTTATCTATAACCTCTAGATCCTCTAGAGCGTTGAGTTCCTGTATGAGATCAAGCCCCTCGGAATCCACATAGCGCACCCAATCCTTTTCAGGACAGGCTTCGGAAGATTTGAAGGCGATAACATCAACGATCTCCCCAGTCTTTCTTATTTTCGCTTTCATATCAAAACAATGTTTTCTCTAAATCATAATAATCAAATTAATAATTTATCCAGCTTTCTCAAAAGCCTTATTGAACACCCTCGGATCAAGTATAGCATTCGTTATCGCCGTGAATGCCTTCACGATCCCGGGCTGCTCATTTAAGTTTATTCTCACGTCCTTCCCCGTGACCTCGCTTGATAACCGGTCGCTCAGGTACTCTACCTTGTCCAGTGCCAGATAGGATAGGGGATTGTAGGCCAACGGGACGATCCCCCGCATCCTGTCACCGAAATCGCTTATCGTGATCCTCGACATCTGCGCCAGCATGTTTATCGTTGATGACAGCGAGGCGATCCGGTTCGTCATGCCCGATACCCCGTGATCCAGTAATATCTGGCTGATCGTGTAGTAATACCTGTCTATATGAGGCTGTACGTCCTCCTCCATGCTTTGCGTAATCTCGGCAAACGCCTCCTTGTTGGCCTTGGCTATCCGGAAAATGTTCGTGTTATAAGCGTTTATCTCCCTCTCTATAACGTTGGCCGTCCGTTTGGCGTTATGCCTGTAGTGCTCGCTATTCCTTATGGCCTCCATGAGCGAGACCGTGTAGTTATACACTTGGTCGTTCACGAAAAGTACCATGTAGGTTAGCGAGGTGACAAGGCCGTTCGTGTCCTTGTCGATCTCTTCCCAATCGTTGTATTGTCTCATTCTTCCATCCTCCGGATCATATAATCAACAACGTCCTTTACGGTAAGGCATCGTCCGGGATCATCATTAGGGATCAATATGCCAAACTCTTTCTCCAGCTCCATCAATATCTCTACCTCGTCAAGACTGTCCATCCATAGATCATCTTCCAGCTTGGATTCCATCGTAAGTGGCGTATCTTTTGTTAAAAGTCTACTCTTTATGATCTCAAATACTTTGTTTTTTATAGTTTCTTTTTTCATTGCTGTAATTATTTTTTATTGCTCTCATCATAGATGAATAGATGCCTCTATCGCCTTGAATATCTCAAATGCTACTTGTGGGACGATGGCGTTTCCGTAGGCTTTTATGGATTCTTGTCTCCATTTTGTGAAAGGAATGGCAAGGTAGTCCACATCAAAGGGTAACCCATCATATCTTCTACAAACAGGGGGTTGAGTTGGGAAGTCTTTCCATCGTTTTGCTGACAATGCTAGCCAATCATTACTGGTATATTGCATAAGGCATCGTCTCTTCTTTTCCCGTTCTTCCGAACTAACCCTGTCGGTGATACCGATGGTTGATAGTCTCTCATTGTCGGAGTCGGCAAAAGCCTTGATACAGCAAGATCGTTCAACTCCATTGTCCAGCCTTGCGATATTTTCCTCCTCGATCTCTCGTCCGTTATTTTTGAGCCATTTTTGTAGCTTCTCGCCGTAGGTGTCGGTAACATCTTTTTGTAGGCCGCCTCCGGTAATCCCTGTTGTTTGCTGTTCGGACCCCTTCGCTTGAAATCTTGTGCCGTTGGAGTGGGAAGTAGACTCACGTCCATGAATTTCGTTTTCCCGTTCTTGTCGCAAACCTTCAATCCTTGCGTCTGAACGGTCGGAAGCAATGAACCATACCCTGTCCCTCTTGTGCGGCGCTCCGACACCGCAAGCTGGAATAAGAATCGGCTGGACGGAATATCCCTCACGCTCAAGATCTCGGCAGACGGTCTCGATAACGTATTCTTGCTCGAGTAGCGTTTCCTTGTCAGACGTTTCAAACAAAGAGGCTTGACTTTCCACCGTAACCTCACTGCCGGGTTGTACCATGCTGGTGATTCCAGCAACGTTCTCACCAATGACCCAAGCGGGTCGTATCTCCCGTATTGCCCGAAGCATTTCCGGCCAGAGATAACGGTCATCTTCCGCTCCCCTTCGCTTTCCCGCCGTTGAAAATGGCTGGCAAGGAAACCCTCCTGTGAGTACGTCAACCTTCCCTCTCCACGGAGCGAAATCAGTTCTTGTAATATCGTCATATTGAATGCTTTTTGGAAAATGAAATCTCAGTACCTTTTGGCACCACTCGTTAATCTCGCAATGGAACAGGTTCTCCCATCCCATCCATTCGGCGGCAAGGTCAAATCCGCCCACGCCAGAAAATAATGATCCATGTGTCATGTCTCTCTCGTTTTAGCAAAAACTACGCTTTCATGGTCCGGCCTCAGATGGGCCATGCAAGCCTTGCTGTACTCGCAAAATCTCGCACCCTCGTCCCGGAAGACGCATCCCCTGCACGGGATCTTGTTCTGCCCGTTGTAGTACGGCCTGTACTTTCCCACGATAATTTTCATGTCTCCTACCAACACGATCAAACCGGTAGGGGTGTTTCTCAATCTCTCTGTTATTTCCATGTTATCTTCTCCTGCTTTCTCCGTTTAGGACTATCACGTTAAAACTCTTGAACCTGTCTACCAGCCTAGCTCCGAACCGATTCTTGAAATCCGTGACGGATAGGTTGGAAGTGATATGATACTTCTTCTGATGGGACTGGTATATCTCGTACCTCGCGTATAGGAACTCGTCTATTACGCTGTCAAGGCTGGTGCCGTAGCTTTTCTGGTTCTCCGTCTCAAGACCGATATCGTTAAGGCAGATATCGAACGGGTTCCCTTCCATGCTCCCTTTCCCGGCCTCCTCGTTGTACGTGAACCTGTCTATGTGACCATGGATCTTGTAATAGTTCATCATCTGGGTCACGGATAGGTTCACGAAGCGTTTGGGGTTATCCGTCAATTTCAGGTAATCGGCGAATATCTGCATCATGAGCGTTTTGCCCGTTCCCGGATCTCCTACGATAAGGAGGTTCTTGTGCAGCTTATAGTTCTCCTCCGGGAATACGGACTCGGCCAACGGGCAATCGTTGAAATAATACAACAGGAATCTCAAAACCTTGTCATTCCCCCTGTCTGTCTCGAATTGCCGCCTCTCGATCCCTAGGTAATTACAACCTAGCGCCTTTATCATCCGGGCGTGGCTGATGTACTCCGTATCGTCCGAGAGATCGTACCTAGAAACGTTCTGTATAGTCCTTGCGTGCTTCTTCACTAGGTTGAACACCTGTTTTTGCTGGAGCCTCTCTTTTTCCGTAGGCCCCCGCATGGCTTGTATAGCCTCCGAAAGTTTCTTTTCTTGTTCCTCCATTTCTTTGATTATAAGCCCTTAGTCCTGTTCCCTGCCACCAATAGGTGAATCGTCTCTTCACGTCATCTATCGTTTTTAGCGTATCGCCTTCCCCGGTGGATACCATCCAAGCTAGGAAGTTATCCAGCTCGCCGGGAATGAGGTCATTGAAAGCGACGCTCAATCCCGATATCTGGCAAGCGTATCTGCGCCATTCCTCGTCCTCCAATAACTCATTCTTGAAATTATCGAAAAGCGTCTCATGCGTATTAAGGCTCTCTCTATTTTTATTTCCTTTTCTTTCCTTTATAGGGTTTGTGTTTACATTAATGTCATTATTGCTTACATTAACCTTATTATTGTCTACATTAACTAGTAGGTAAGGATAATTAGATGAATCTTTTCTTCTTTTTATAGCCTTGAAATATCGCTCCTGAATACCTTTGCTAGTTAGAACACTTACCGTGCTAAACAGAGTCTGTTCAAAGAATCCCCACCTAACCAAGCGTGTTACTATCTGCTCCAGTAATTCTAAGCTAATGCCGGGTAAACCTCTAAGCAGTGACATCTTTAACGCATCATTCCACAATATGAAATACCCATTTCGGTATATCGCACAAAGCAGCTTTATAGCGGTGATCTCACCCTTAATGCCAAATTCACCCGATATTGAGCCTATTTTTTCATCAGAAAAGAAATCAACATCGAAAGGGAAATAGTCTAGCCCTTCTTTATTTGGTCGTGCCATGTTTATTTCTCCATAATTTAAATTCTTCCATTGTCATATTGCTTTTCTGTAAATTACATTTCTCACATAATACTTGAAGATTGTCCAAAACTGTAAAGCCTCCTCTTGATACAGGAATAATATGATCTATGCAGAGTTTTTCAGAACATCCACAAACAGCACAATATCTACCGTCTCTTTCAAATACTTTTCTTTTTATACTGTCATTTAGTTTCATGGCCTCTTCACGAATTGCATCTCTCATTCTTGAGCTTATTCCATGATTCTCTGCAAAAAGATATATTGCTCTGCCACCGATTGGAATGCGCTTTACTATTGTTCCATCAAGTGCATAAATGATATCATGCTTAATTTTGAATTTTCGAAGTTTATCGCAAGAAGGCATCATTTCATTAATTATATCCCCATCTTCAGAATAAAAGGATACTATCCGTTTCCCTTTAATAGTCTTATTTAACATAGATAGCTCCTTGGGGGTAAGCTTGCTTAGTCCTCTTTTCATACAGTTATCTAAATGATTATTATAAAATAGAGAGGATTTATTATCCTCTCCCATATGTTATTTCTCTACCTCCGATACATTCGATCGTGTCGGTTGCCTCAAATCGTGCCGATTGTATTAGATCAAGCCACGCTTCGCACTCCGAGAATGTCCGGGCTGCTTCTCACATTTCATTAGAAAAAAACTTACGAGAGAGCATAATGAAACCCTTATCCATATATTAAAAATCAAAATCCGGAGACTCTCCGCTCTGCAAGGACTTTAGTTTCTGGTCTACAAGGTGGTTTACATCCCATATGTTTACAGGTTGTATTTGCAGGTTCTCCGCCATTTGCCTTGCTACTTCCTCGGAGACAGGATTTATAGCGTATATGGCCCCCGATGAGAGGAAGCGGGTGAAGCCGGGTTGGTTACTTGTATCCGGAACGTCTACCCGAAGCATATTGGTACCGGCCACGTTCTGTTCCGTACATCTTCCCGCTATCCTTGAATGGCCGAATAACTCGACCACGCACCATAAATCAAATTTCTCTTGTTCCATATTATCTTCTCTTTTTAAAAGTGTTACAAAATCTCGTGGAGTTAGCTACTCGTCCAGCATCATGTATGATGCACCAAACGCATAGCCCCTTGTGAGGATGTCCGTTGGCGCAATCGCCACATTTCACCTTTTCTTGCTCGTCTTTCTTCTTAGCCATTTCAATCCTTTATGCCTTTCTGATCCCTCAAATCCTTTATTCGTTTCTTGTAATCTTCGATCATCAATTGGTAATCGAATGCCGAGAGTTTAGAGATAGAGTGCTTTTTCACCTCAAGCTCGTTAATTACTTTTATGCCATACTTATTTATCAAGCCCTTGGCATAACCGATGTTGTTGCCCTCGTCGAAACGGTTGCAAGACCTGCATTGAGCGTTGCAGTTTCTCTCGCTGTATCTGGTACCCATATGTGACCGGTTGACGAAATGTCCGCAATCTGCCTCTTTCCAATGCACGATCTTCCCACAGCTTATGCAACGGCAATAACCGTTGTTGTCAGCATCCCTTATTCTTATAAATACGGAGAATATACGGTCTAGTCTGTTCTTTAAAGAGGTTATGTTCTTTACTTTTCCCATGGATGTTTTCTTTTTTCGTTTATTAATAAGAATCCTGCCAAGATCACTGCTATAAGTCCGAGTATTGCGGTGATAAGGTATATGGCCATTGTCAAGTGATCTAAATCTTGTATTGTTCCCATGATTATATGTTTGTTATTCGTGGACGGTGCCGGGATCGAACCGGCCTCTTTACGTCATGCGCACTCCGTAACGTTTCATCCCGGAATACTTACCGCCCGAAATCCCCGCATATCCTCACGGACGGCGGGGATAAAAACTAAATCTAATACCATGAAAAACACACTCTAATATTAATTATCTGTTTTGCCCTTTGGTACGCTATCAGCGTCAAACGGGAAGATGTCCATAATAAGGGTCTCGCTTACCATTGCCAAGGTATAATCCGCCAAGGTCCCTTTCATATTCTCCTCGAAGCATGAGATCGCTTCCTTTAGGCCGCTCGCCTGTACCATGAATCTGGCCGCTGTTTTCTTCTCTATGCCGCTCTTCTCATCAAGCGTGATAAAATAGATCTTAATCTCATAAAATCTATCACCGTTATCGTTAAAGAATAGTTCCGCTATCTTTTTACGTGTTATGTCGGCGATAGTGAACTCTCCGGTAATGTACGGCCTTAATTCCTCTATCGTGCGTGCTTCAGCCTCCGTATAGGAGAGGGCATCCACTAAATAGGGTTCGACCACTCGTTTTTGCATGCCGTTCTCCAGCATCTTCTCATATGCGACCTTGCTAATAAACCAGTTTCTCATATATACTTTAATAATTAATGTTATACTTCTTTCTTTCGTATTGTGGGATATACCCCTTGCAAGGGGTGTTCCCATTAAATAAGACCGACTCTGGCCTCACAGTTTCCCCATCTTTTTTAGACGGGTCTTTCCAATGTTTTTGCCGTTGATGGCAGAGGCAATGTCTTTTAGAGCATGCCTCATTGAGGCAGTATTTAAAATCTCTCATTATCGTATCTCTTATAGGTTTCCAGCTTCTTGACCTCCTTTTTAAGGAGTCTGGCCGCATCCTTGTATCTGACGCTGCCATAAGAAGCGGTAATAATAATGTTGGTATGCCTCACGATCTTGTCGATCAGGTAATTTGGAGGCCTGTCGCTTTTTCTCATGACTAAAAATTCGATAGGTTTCTCATGAAATCGTATTCGGATATACCCCGAAGGAATACCGAGAAAAGCACGTCCTTCACACGCTCGTAGAGATCCATGAACTCGGCCTCGTCCATCTTGTCGAAGGCTATCGACTTCGGGGCCTCTATCCATTCCTTACGTGATATGCTATAGGCCGTATCGCAATGCCCGGCGGCGATCTCGACGGTCTTCCGGAAACACTCCACGCTCTCCTTGAAATGCGCCGTGGTCTTCTCGTTCTGGTAAGACCATGCGCAATTTATCAAGGCGAAATACTTTTTCAGAAAGTCGTAGTTCCGTGCCAGCGTTATCTTGGCCTTGTATATCTTGCCTAGCTTGAGCTTTTTCTTCTCGTCATAGTCGGAATCATAGCATGGCCTCAATCCGCCGGCGGTGTTGAGCAAGTATAGTTCCATGATTAAAAGGGGAGATCTGAATCATCGACCGATGGGGCGTTGTTGATATCCTCCGGTGAGGGGATATTGCTCTTGAACGTGGATTCCATCAAGTCACCTATGCCATAATAAACGCCTTCCTTTCGCTCCTCTTTCCTTGGGGCGCAAGACACATAATGCGTATAGGTGCGGTTGTCGAACGTGACAGGCTCTTTTTTCTCCCCGATCGAGATATTGAGGAAGATCTTCTCTCCCTTGGCCGTCATTACTTTTTTCATCAACTCCTTCGGTATGTCGCTCAAGCAGATTGAGCCGTATAAATTTGCCATATTTATTGTTTATTAAAAGTTATAGAGTAACTGGTTTTTGCCATCCTTATCGCCGGATGGATCGTGTATATCTCCCCGGTCTCGTCATCAATGACCGTGGTATTATCCGGCACCGTCTTCAGGAACGCCTCCCGTTCTTTTATCTTGGCATCGAGAAGCATCCTTTCCTCGATCAGCCTAGCGTAGACCGGGTCATTGCAATTGGAGTGGTCGTAGGATACGCCTGTCTCCTTTATCTTGACCGTGGCCCCGTTCCAAGAGCGCTCCTTTCCGTATTTCTCGATCTCAGAAAGGACGGCGTCCTTCATCCGGTCATCGTCCAGCGTCCTCTTGATGGTCTCTTGCATCGCCTTTAACTTGACGACGTGTGATACGGGATCTACCTCACCTTCCAGTACCGGGTTCAAAAGGTCTATGGATAAAGCCTCGATCTCGCTTTTCGTTAGCGGGGTCTTGCCGCTTAGCTCTAGTTCTTTGCTCATGACAGGTTATTGTTTATTTTATAGTTGTTGTATATCTCAATGAAAGAATCCATCTCAACCTTTCCTATAATGTAAGCATTGCTGATAACGCTTTCTACGGAGAATGGTTGGTTGGCCTCCTTGGCTATCTTCTCCTTATTGTATAGCCACTCCGATATGGATTTCATTGCGCTCTCATTGTTTAGATGATCTCTCGTAAGCTCTTTCTTTACTCTGGAGTTTGCCGTTTTTTTAGGCAGCTCTTTAGGCAGCTCTTTAGGCAGCTCCTTTTGGGCGGTATTACCGCTCGCTATGTTAGCGTCCTCGTCATCGTCAGCCACGATGCCTAGGATGGCGCAAAAGGCGTATCTCTTGGCGTAAGTGATGGCCGATCCTATGGATTGAGCGTCCGCCGTATTGGATGGCATCCTTACCTTGGACGATATCCATTGACCGGAGGAATGAAGCAGTATGGTCCGGATAGAGTAATCATCCTCTATTAGCTGACATACTGAAAGTTCATTGTCGGCTAATGGCTGTTTCGCCGCCCTTTTGCATTCGGATAGGTCCGCGTACTTAAACTTGTACTCTCCTCCTGTTTTAGTTCTTACTTTAACCTCGGAATTGAGGCTTGGTTGCTCTAGCGATCCTTGGAACTTGGCCAACGCTATCGCTAATTTGTCAATCTCTTCTGATTTATCCATGTTATCGTGTATTTAAATTCGTCAGCCTCCGGGAGTCGAACCCGGACTAAGACCATCGGCCGCCCTTCCCTCACTACCGTGTCCCTTTCCACCGGGCCAATGATATCGTCATGGCCTACCACTTGTCTAGGATATCGGTTGCCGGTCTGGGTCGGGGTTGCACCTCGTAAGGGCAGGTTTACCAATTATAAGAATCGAACAGGAACCTAAGCTCTTCCATGCTCTCCTCATATTCCTCGTTGTCTTCCTCCCCGTCGTACTCCGGTTCGCCGTCGGGGTCTTTGATGTAGATGTCTCTCATATATCTTGATTTGTAGGCCTCCGGGAGTCGAACCCGGCCATCCCCATGTTAGGGGCGCTCTACCGATAAGCTAAGGCCTTGAATTTATTCGATCTCGATAATCTCGAATTTTCCTTTCTTTATATATATCTTATGATTGTAGTAATCTTTGACTATTCCATGATCGGAAACTGTATTTATGTTTCCAGTGCAATCCTCGACATATGAGTTATCGTAAGCCTCGACCGTGGCAGAGTCGTAAGCCTTGACCGTGGCAGAGCCGTAAGCCTTGACCGTGGCAGAGCCGTAAGCCTCGACCGTGGCAGAGTCGTAAGCCTTGACCGTGGCAGAGCCGTAAGCCTTGACCGTGGCAGAGCCGCAAGCCTCGACCGTGGCAGAGCCGCAAGCCTCGACCGTGGCAGAGCCGCAAGCAAATGATTTAGCATTAGAGGTGTGTTCTTTTCTTGTGTAAATGCCGGCTTCGGCTAGTTCCTCTTCAGAAAAGTTATTTTCTAGGTAATTTGCGTCAATCATCTTGGATGCACTCAAGACCCAATACCAATTATCGGTTATCGCTTTCAGTAAGTCCTGTTTGCTTTTTGCGTTTAACCCCATCCTGTATCCATCTTGACAAGCATTATGTTTTTTAGCCCGTTCAAGCAGATCTTCTTTTAATTCCTCGAATGTCTTCATTATTTTTCGTTTATTAGTTCTACAATGTCTTTTCTTATCTCTATCAATTCTTCTTTGCTAAGTGTCTTTAATTCGTCTAGGATATCGTCCTTCTTGGATCGGTTAGGCCTTGAAGGGGCTTGCACCACGTATAGTACTCTGAAATCATTTTTCTGACTCATAAGTCATTATAACTATTTGGTGTACCACAATAAAGATTGATATGATCGCTAGGATCAAGAGGTGAATATTGAGAGGTTTTTCGTACCACTCAAATATTGACACTATTGACATTAGCCCTAGTACGGTAGCTGCGATCATCCTTAGTGAGAAGATGATAATGCTCTTTATGGCCCGGAATATCTTCCAGAACCATGCTTGGTTTCTCTTTATCATATGTTGTTGATTTAAATTTCTTGATGTGAAAAGGTCTCATATCCTCACGGACGGAGACCTGCGTTGCACTTTCGTGAAATAATTGATTGAATAAGCGCCTTTCGGCGAATAGTGGATGTATCCGGACTCGAACCGGAAATGGTGGTGTTTTTGCGGCCCCCGATTTAAAGTCGGTTATTCCTAGTATGTCTCGCAAGTTGCAGGTTTTATGCTGTTATCTTGGAATTTTGCACCTTACATACTGATTAGCGTTTACCAATTTCGCCATACATCCGTTTGCCGGGGAATCCCACCCCGGCGAGTTCTTAATTATTTAAAAATTCTTTTTGCCTGCCTCACGGCGGTATATTAAGGTCTTGGTTAAGAAGTGTCTGATAATTAGAAATGTGATTTAAGCGTGGTAGCCGGGGGAACTCGCACCCCCTGTAACCCTAGATAAATAATATAACAAGATAACCAATCTAACATTGGACGCACGCCTTGATCGTGCGGCTAAACATACAATATTAAAACTGATCATGGTTCGCTACCTGCCCTAAGTAATTCTTAGGGTGGAATCCTTCTTTCTTTCATTGTGATCAAACTTGGTTATTAATAGGTCTATCGGTTTTATTCGTTTTCTTCCTCTATTGTATCATCCAATAACTTATCGATAGCCATGATAACCTTATCCGGCAACTTATTGGCGGTATCGTTAGACTTGAGATATTCTATAGTTCCGCCTATTCCGATAATCATCAGCATATCCCTTTTAGAGGGGATGAACACTAGCAAAAAAATAGGGATTGATATATAGGCGGCACATTTGATAGCCATGTTCTTAAACTTGGAATCGTTTTTAAAATCATCTTCAATAAACCACGCGAGAATATATATGGAAGTTAATACTCCCAAGATAAATACTGCGATTATCGCCAACGTTTGTATGGCATCTAGCCTTGTGATCCAATAAATCTCATTCATGTTGTTATTATTTTAAATGTTCGCTCCCCCACAACCTCCAACGGTTTCGAACCCGAATGATAACGGGTGGGGGTATTTTTATTATAAGTAGATTCTTCCGGCTTATGCGTCACAGGTGCGATAAGACCATAAGCCGGAAGACTTGTTAATGTGGTCTCGTCTTTTTGGAAAAAAACCTTTCCTGAGCGAGCTTTACGTCCACTAGGATATATTTACCATTTTGTTTTATGGCATCCCCGAAAATCCCCTTCTTCTTGTATCTCGCTATGGTGGATGTACTTACTTGGAGCAATTTCGCCAAGGAATCTAGTCCCCTAACGTATTTCCGGGATGGATCTTCTTCTTTTTGGGTGGCTAGCCTTGATATGATCAAGTCCGCTAGTTGTCCGGCTGTCACTTGGGTTGCCGGTAATTCCGCTATATTCTCCATATTATTATTGTTATAATGTTATATTCCTCCCTCTACAGCCTCTAAAAGCCCTAGAGGATATCTCTATTTTAGCCACGGACCGACATCTTTGCCTTGTCCTTCTCATTTCCAGATGTGAGTCGGCGCAAAGGACAAGCAGCAATACGCACGCCACGGCGGAATGAACCATCTGCTGTATATCCACGTTAGCTTTTATATCGCATAGTCTCTCACATAGTTTTATGGCCAACTCCCTACCGTTCCTTACGCCAAGTATCTCGAAAGCCGTCCTTAGCTGGTTTATGATCGTATGTAACGACCTGCACTTTTTCTCGGCTATCTCTTTTTTCTCGAACCCTACGGCGTAATACTGGGCCGTGTAATCACATTCCTCGGTTAACTCGGTGAATACCCTTTCCATGATCTGTCATGTTAAGCGTCTGACATAAACGATCCCTTCTTCCTTGTTTGATACGGAAGACCATTTCCTTCCCTCTCTATAATACTTAGCGTTTAACAGAGACACGTTATTTCTAACCGTCTCCAACACTTCTATAGGGAAGGATAGTTTCTCAGATACTTTCATTTCTCTGATCTTTCTTTTGCTTTCCACTTTTTTCTGCATGATTTACATTTCTTTTTTATTCATAATAGATCCCCTACAACCTCTAACGGTTTCGAGCCCGAATCGTAGACGGGTAGGGGACTGTATCTTGTGCGTTAGATAGACAGTTTTACACCGATACGGAAATATCCGTACTTCACTGACACGACGTAATATCTAACCTTTGTATATACATTATTAAATATGTAGACTCCAACATCGGAACCGATTAAACTACATCGGGAGCGGGGATCATCATCCCTTCCGGTATCTTCGACTATCATAACCTTACCACCATACCTATATCTCTTACGTATATCCTCTTATGGGGGCAAGGATTTTATTCAATAAGTCAAAGAACTCTTTTTTTAGTGGCCCTTCCGGGACTCAAACCCGGGACCTGCGGTTTAGGAAACCGTCGCTCTGTTCCGCTGAGCTAAAGGGCCTTATATTATTTTGGCATGTTTATGCCATTTCGTTATTTCAATCTTTATCGTACCTTTGTGCGTGATTGATGATGCAAAATTACAACAATTGAGTTATTATAAAAACAAATGTTGTATTTATTTGCGCAGTTATAAATAATTAACATTCATTTGTTTTATCACTATGGAAGATATTCGAGAACGATTTATTAAAGTAATAGAATTTTACTGTTCTGGTAATCAGAGTAAATTTGCTAGAACAATAGGTGTTTCACAGGGAAATATAAGTAATATATTTAGCCGTGGTACAACTCCTTCTTCTGAGTTAATATCGAAAACATCTATTGTTTTTCCAAAACTCAATCTTCGTTGGCTTCTTACAGGTGAGGGTGAGATAGAAATGTCAACTTTATCTTCTAACGAAAATTTAGAAAGTAACATTGAAATCACTAACCGCAATTTATCTGAGACCGTAAAAAGCCTTTCTCGTACCATAGAGAATTTAACCAATAAATAAAGATCGCTTTGATACGTTCGTGCTATTGATACTTAAACTAAGCCTGCGTACCTTTGTGCGTGATTGAATGATGATGCAAATATATGAACTTATTTCATATATAGATATGATAATATGAATTATTTTCATATAGTAACAGTTAAATTATGTTTTATGCCAGTAAATGAAGAATTTAAGAGGTTGATAGATAAAATAAAATATGAATTTTCTATCAATCAAGCTCAGATATCCGAAAGGTTGGGAGTCAAGAGTACATATTTATCTGATATGATAAATGGTCGTGTTCCCTATAACGAGTCTATGCAGAAAAAGATACATGAGGTATTTCATATTGGATATGAAGATTCTTCTAGTATACAAGAGGGTGTAAACAATATGAGAATAACATCTGAGATAATTAGTTCTATTCTTGATAGAGAAGGTCTGAAAGCAGCAACATTTGCGAAAAGTGTTGGGGTTGTACCTACTCAAATATATGACCTTCAAAAAGGAAAGATTAAGAAAATATCTGAAGAGATTGCTGATAAAATAATATCTGTATATCCTCATTATAATAAAGTTTGGCTTCTTACAGGTGAAGGCGATATGCTAACCTCTGACGTTCCACCCGCACGATCAGTGGATATCCCGGAAGAAATAGGCGACGGCTTTAATCCAAGGGAACTGCTAGATATCATACATGACCTAACGGCGCAAGGCAAGCAAAACGCGGAGGCGAACGAAAGGAACAGCCGGAATATCGAGAAACTCATAGGCCTGTTGGCCGAGTCGTTGAAGCAAGAGAGAGATGATAGGTCCGGGAACCGGCAAGGAGAGAAAGATTCTGCTTAATAACATGTGAGTGTTGCAAAACAAACTTTTTCGCTGTACTGTTTAATTATTACCTTAAAAAATCTAATTAATATGGTTGGTGATTATGACGATAGAGTAGAGCAGATAATTCGGCTGGCGGAAGATTTGTTTTTAGAGAAAAGAAAAGTGGTAATGACGGTAAGAGTGTATAACCGTGGTATAGCGAATCCAGAGATATCCAAGCGATGCCTTTATGTCAAACGTAGGAATGTTGATTCTAGCGAATTTTCAACATAGAGATATTAAATATGATAATAAGTCAAATAGACCAATAAAAAACGCCCGTGTCAGAAAAAATACGGGCGTTATACTTTTAGTATGCGAAAAATCGAACAATTGACTAGGCCTTAGCTATATTGGTTTATGGAGAGATATGTGTTGAAAACGTGTGTTTTATGCTCTTATTTTGAATTTATTGATATTTTTTTGAGATTTTATTATTTTGCTGTGTGCTAATCACGTATCTTTGTAACGTAATAAAATATCATTATTTAAGTATGAAAGCTGATTTAACAGTACATTCAATGTCTCGAAAATCGAATGTGAGAGCTTCTAAGCTTAGATCCAAGGCTGATAGGATGGGTTGGAAACCTATTTCATCTCGTTCTAAGAGATGCGTGATGTTTTCGATGGGAGAGGGGAATATTGTTGACAGAAAGAAATATGTCGTAGGTAGAGAACGTCCTTGTCGTATTGTTCCATAAGTATTATGTTAGAGAGTATTCATCCTTACGAATTAAAATATATACAAAAGGAGAAACCGAAAAGTCGTGATGCTTTTGATTTTTGTCTTGTCTATTCTTTTTTTACAAAAACTGATCCAGAAAGAATTAAGTATATCGTTAGGGCTGAATTTCATGAGGATGTAATAGCTATAAAGTTTTATGCGGCCAAGAATAGTAAAAGTGAGAATAAGTATCATTTAATATTGGATAAAAATGGATATAGGGGTACATTATGTATTTTAATGACATGTGTCAACCTTATCCCAATGCTGCTTAAGGATTATCCTTCCTCCTCTTTTATTATAAAAGCTTCTAATACTATAGATATCAAAAGTAAAAAGGAGGAGGATGATTCAGTCAACCAAAGATTTAGAATATATCGATGGCTTTTTTCAGAGACTATAGGAGATCAGACGTTTGAGCATATTGAATATAAAGATGTAAGCGTGTACCTATTAGTTAACAAGAGTAATAAGGACATAGATTCTAAAAAAAAGAATATCGAGAAATTGTTTCTTACTAGATATGTGGTTAGTGAAAAATCGGAGATACCATCATGAATATGTCTTTTAACCTATCAAATAATTATATTGCTACAAATTATATCTTATCGAACTTGCTCATCTCATCCTCCTTCAGCTTGTCCACTATATGAGTGTAAGGTTTCATGGCCTTGAGGTCGTTGTGCCCTGTCCATCTCATGATGACTTGAGGGGGGATGCCTAGCATAAGGGCGTTGACGACAAACGTCTTCCTTGCGACATGGGTAGTAAGCCGTTCCCACTTGTGGAATGTCTGCTGTATTCGCTTATTGCCCTCGTACCATACCTCGGTTATCTCGGAGTCCAGCTCCGCCATCTTGCCGAGATCCTTTAGATGCATGTTGTATTTCTGATTGGACAAGACCGGCAGCGCCTTTCCGTTCTTGAGCTCGATGTCTTCGTATTTATCAAGTATTGATTTGCTGTACTTGTTCAACTCGATCTGTATGTTATCGCTGTCCTTCTGTGTCACGATGTCAATCTTCCCGTTAATGATATCCGTCTTCCTTAAGTTATATACGTCGGAGTAACGGAGGCCGGTGAAGCAGCAGAAGCAGAAAACGTCACGGACGGTGGATAACGTCCCTTCCTTTATATACATATTATATATACGCATCAGTTCCTCCCATGTCAAGTATATGACCTTCTTCAGCTCGAAGTTCGCCCCTTTAAGCCTTGGGCTGAACCTTCGATAGTCCTTTCTCGTGTTGTATCCCTTGTCGTCGGCCCATAAAAGGAATTGCTTTATAAAGTGCAGGTACTTGTTCAACGTGGTATTCCTTATACCCTTGCATTCCCTTAAGAACTCTACGAAGTCTTGCAAGGTATCCTCCGACAGGTCATCGAACTTGATCTGTGGATTGAACTCCTCCAGAAGGTGCATGATCGAGTTATGTTTGTAGTGCGATGTCTTCGTCCATGCGTTCTGCCTCCCTACCATATCGATAAACTCCTTGTAGATATCGAACAGGGATATCGGCTTCCTCTCTTCCTCTTTTACCCGGCCTGTCGCAACCTTGAACTTTTCCTTGATATCGTTGGCGCTAGGCATCTCGCCCTCTCTCTCGTATTGGCGGAATATGTTTTGCAATGTGGCACGTATATCGTCAAGATCGGAATTTATCTCGGAAGAGCTTTCCCCGGCCTTGTTGAAGCATCCGTTTTTAACGATGCCCTTCTCCGGGACGAACTTGCTTGCGTCTATCCTATGCCCCGTGAAAAACGTTATCCTGTTCCGGTTGAACGTAACCATGCATCGGATAGGTACGTTCTTTACGATCAATAGCCCATCCTTCTTCCTTTTCTCTACGTCAAACGTTATGCTCCTCTTTATTTCCATGATAAAAACGTGTTGCGTGTAACTACGCGAATTTACACGCAAAAAACATGACATCATATGACATAACATGATATTTAGTGACTGTTTAAAAACACATGAAATCGTTGAACATGAGCGCATATGATATTGTTTGATACTGTATGACAGTATAAGTTATGGTCTCTCCATCTCCACGGAATGAAAAAAGGTCTTACGGACAACCCGTAAGACCTTTTTTCATTCATTGTAAACCCATTTATAAGGAGGTGGCGGTACGTATGGACCAGCCTTTTGATGGGGTAATATATCAACCGATTTGACGATTACGTTATTACCTTTCTGGGTACAAACCAGACATTTTGAACGTAATTTCCTTTTAGCCATGTTGAAGACGATATTCGGATTGAAATGAACTCCGTTTATACGAGTCTCAAAATGTAAATGCTCGGTAGTAGCCCTGCCGGTACGTCCGGTTAAGGCGATCGGTTGTCCGGCGAGAACACGATCTCCGGGTTTAACCAAGTTCTTGGAGTTGTGGCTATAGATCGTTTCCAGTCCATTATAATGGCGGACAACGATAACATTGCCATAGGCGGCGAATGGTTTCGCCATCCTGACAATGCCATCGAAAGCAGACACGATCGTATCGTTGGCACAAGTCTTGATATCTACTCCGGAATGATGTCTTCTCCTTCCCCCGTAAGGAGAGATCACGTTTCCATTAGGAAGGGGAAATGCGTATTCCCCGGCGGGGATCAAGGATAAATCAATAATTTCCGTGTTATTCTCATCGAATAGCTTGGGGTCCTTGATCGCTATCTGGCTTTTATCACGGGGCGTAAAGGCTTCCGTGATATCTTTTCTAGGAGAATGACAAACCGCTAGCTCTGGAGCTTCCGGCAACATGAAATTGAAATCCATGACAGGAAGAGGAATATTCGCCGTAGGGAAATCCACAGTCTCGGGAGGGGCCGGGCGTGGAGCAGGCTTTTGCGTACGGCAAGACGCAAATAAAATTAGCGTAAGAATGAGTATTCCGTTGTGTATTTTAGATGCCATTAGATATTGTTTTACCACAAAAGTATAAAAAAGCCTCTTTCAATGGCCTATATTTCCGATATGTTTATACTTCTTTTTATTCTTTGTGTTTTTTCTGATAGTTGAATTTGCCTACCTTTGTGAAGGTAAAATGGAGATATTATACGATGATTGAGGGGACCAGTTTGTCTCTTTGGTCAGGGAGGATGACGATATTGTATTTGCTGGCATTTCTCTAAACTGAAAACGACCAATTTAAAGTACACAGAGAAATAGACAATGCGAATACACCTGTATTAGGTGTGTTCCTTTGCCTTATTTCTGTTGTGTACAAGGCATTTGGTCGTGCCGCAGTTTGACGGGTTTAAGGTAAAGTGTAACACACCTTTTCTCAGATGTGGGTTTATTTATGAGATAAGATTACCTTAAAAACGGCTTTTGTATATGAAAGAACAAAAGGAGATACATATCGGTTCGTTAATAAAAGAGAAAATGGAAGAGCGGGGACTTTCGGTTTCCGATTTTGCCCATGCGTTGCATTATGAACGTACCAATATTTATAAGATATTTAAGCGAAGCAGTATTGATGTGGATTTGTTACTGCGTATATCGGAAGTCTTAGCCTATGATTTCTTGCGGGAGGTGTATTTAGCGGACGAACCCCGACGATATTCAATCACTATAGAAGCGGACAAGGAAGATATAGAGGAGATCCGTAAATGGCTGTTAGAGAAAAGGCGTGAATAAGTTTCACGCTTTCGTGAAATAAGATCACGGTCGATATAAGACCGGTCACTTTGATTGTTTCTACATTTGACCGTCTCGATGTTTCATCATAACATTAGAGAAATAGGTTAAATCAAGGCCGTACTCTTCTTGTTCCGTATGTGAATATAGGCAGGAAGAAAGCGGCCACTTTTTTCTTCTGTGTACGTGCACAATTCGATTATTTCCTTTATATTTGTCGATAAACAACGAATTGTTAACATTTCTAATATGAAAGTTCTAAAGACCGCCCTGCTATTCCTGATGTGCGTATCTTTCTCCTTCTCCTGTAAGGAAGGGGTAAAGGAAGTAAGGGTGCTGAAACTGGCGCACGGATTGCCCCCCAGCCATTCCGTCCATTTGGGATTGCTCTATATGAACGAGCGTCTGAAAGAGTTGTCCGGAGGAAAGATGAGCATGGACATTTATTCTTCCGCTCAATTGGGGTCTGAAAATCAATGTATAGAGTTGCTTCAAATAGGAAGTCTCGATATCACGAAAGTTTCCTCCGCCGCGTTGGAAGGATTTGCCGATCCGTTTAAGGTATTTGGCATACCTTATCTATTCCGTTCCCGTGAGCAGTTTTTCGAGGTGTTGGATGGTTCGGTAGGTAAACAGATATTGGGATCAACGGAACCTTATTGGTTTAGGGGACTCGCTTATTTTGACTCGGGGGCCCGTAGCTTTTATACGGTAAACAAGCAGATTCGTACTCCCGAGGATCTGAAAGGACTGAAGATCCGTGTGCAAAAGAGCCCGATAGCCGTGGAGATGATGAAGACATTCGGTGGTTCGGCTACTCCCGTGGATTGGGGTGAATTGTATACGGCCTTACAAAGTAATGTCGTGGATGGAGCCGAGAATAATACGCCTTCCGTGACAACAGCGTTCCATCATGAGGTGGTAAAATACTATTCAGTCAATGAGCACACGATGTGTCCGGACGTGATCATCATTAGTTTGGCTACTTGGCAGAAGCTGACGGAACAAGAACGTAATTGGCTGCGGCAGGCCGCTGACGCCGCTATTTATCAACGGAAACTTTGGGCGGAGCAAGAGAAGCAATCGCTAGAGGAGATGGAAGCGCACGGAGTGGAAATTATTTACCCGGATAAGCAGCCGTTTATGGATGCCGCCGCCCCGATGATCGAGCGGTTTAAGAATGATCCGGTTTTTCATGATTTAATCGATCAAATACAGAATACCCATGAGAAAGATAATTGATAAAGGATTGGAGCTATCGTTGATTTTCTTGATGGCTTTCTTGGTCGTGGATGTGTTATGGCAGGTATTAAGCCGGTATATTCTGGTTTCCCCGAGTTCCGTGACGGATGAATTGGCCGGATATTTATTGATCTGGGTGGGATTGCTGGGGGCCGCTTATGTATCCGGTAAAAATGAGCATCTAGCGATCGATTTATTACTTCAACATATACGTCCTTCCCGCAGGAAGCTCTTGCGATTGTTTATCTTCTTGATCGTATTTTTATTCGCTGTATTTGTATTGATCGTAGGTGGGACTTGGCTGGTATACACTCGTTTTCATTTGGGAGTTACTTCGGCTTCCTTAGAGATTAATTTAGGATATGTGTATTTGGCATTGCCGCTAGGAGGATTGCTTACCGCTTATTATGCGATAGATAACGCGATCGCCTTATTTCGTTCCTCTAATTCTTAAAAGACTGATGATATGGATATTATAGGTATACTTGTATTAGTGATAAGTTTCTTTTTCCTGCTGGTGGTCGGGGTTCCGGTAGCGTATAGCATCGGTGTGGCGGGTATATTGACGATGCTCGTGAATATAGACTCGCTTCCCGCCCTTACGACTTATGCGATGCGTATGGCTTCGGGTCTGGACAGTTTCGCTCTGTTGGCGATCCCGTTTTTTATATTGGCGGGGAATATCATGAATAGCGGAGGTATCGCCTTGCGCTTGATCGATTTCGCTAAAGTGCTGGTCGGACGGTTGCCCGGAGGACTGGCGGTAGTCAATGTCGTGGCGAATATGTTATTCGGGGCGATCAGTGGCTCTGCCGCCGCCGCTGCCTCTGCTATCGGGAGTATTATGACACCGGAGATGAAAAAGGCCGGTTACGATCCGAATTTCAGTGCCGCCGTAAATATCTCTTCCGCCACTACCGGCATGACGATACCTCCGAGTAATGTCTTGATCGTTTACTCCTTGGCGAGTGGTGGAGTCTCTGTATCCGCCTTGTTTATGGCTGGTTATCTACCGGGAATTCTTACGGGAGTGGCGATCATGATCGTAGCCGCTATGTTTGCCGCACGAAAGGGGTATCCGGTTGGCGTACGTGTTCCGTTCTCGGAGGCGACAAGGGTATTTTTCAGGGCGATCCCTAGTTTGATGCTATTGGTGATCGTGATCGGAGGAATCTTGGCGGGACTGTTTACGGCGACCGAGGCTTCGGCGATCGCTGTATTGTATGCGTTAATCCTCTCTTTTATCTATAAAGAACTTACTTGGGCTAAATTGCCGCAAGTGTTATTGCGATCGGCCAAGACTACGGCTATCGTCCTTCTTTTGGTGGCGACTTGTACGGGCTTGTCTTGGATCATGAGCTATGAGAATATTCCTCAAACGGTAAGTGCCGCTCTGCTGAGCATAAGCGACAATCCGGTGGTCATCTTGATACTTATAAACGTGATCCTATTGATTGTCGGGATCTTTATGGACATGACGCCCGCTGTCTTGATCTTTACCCCGATCTTCCTGCCGATAGCGACGGGGCAATTGGGGATGGACCCGGTACATTTCGGGATCATGATGGTGTTGAACCTTTGTGTGGGATTGTGTACGCCACCGGTGGGTTCGGTATTGTTTATCGGATGTAGCGTGGCGGGGACAAAGATTGATCAAGTGATCCGTCCGTTGCTGCCGATGTTCGCGGCGATGGTTATCGTCTTGTTCTTGGTGGCGTTCTTGCCGGATTTAAGCTTATTGATTCCCCGGTTGTTCGGTTTGTGATGTTCCCCCATAGGGTCGAGGTAGCCTTGTGCTATAAATAGGGCAGTACTCTGTACGAAGTATTCCAGTACTTACGTGCTGAGTACCGCAATACTTCGTGCAGAGTACTGTAGTACTTCAGCCACAGTACTGCGGTACTTCGTACACAGTACTGTGCTAACTGTAAGACGCTGTCTTTTTAATGTCCTTTGAACAGGGATAAGGCGATACCCATCTCCAATCCCCGTAGCTCGGCCAGACCCCGTAAACGTCCGATGCAGGAGTAGCCCGGGTTGGTTTTCTTCTTTAGGTCGTCTATCATTTGATGTCCATGATCCGGTCGCATGGCGATGGAGCATTGGCGGCGTTGCTGCAATTCAAGGAAGGCTTTCATGACACCATACATGTCCACATCGCCCTCCAGATGGTTCGCCTCGAAAAAATTACCCTCCGAGTCTCGTTGCGTGCTGCGGAAATGAACGAAATCGATCCGATCCCCGTAACGTTCCATGATCCCGGCCAAGTCGTTATCACTTCTGACACCGAAAGAACCTGTGCATAGGCAAAGCCCGTTGCTAGGATTCGGCACGGCCTCTATTAACTTCCGGAAATCATCTTCCGTGCTCAAGATACGGGGAAGCCCGAGAATGGAATAGGGGGGATCATCCGGATGGATAACGAGCTTGACACCGGCCTCGTCCGCCACGGGAGCTATTTCCCGTAAGAAATAGATCAGGTTCGAGCGAAGTCTCTCCGCGTCGATATCTTTATAACGGTCTAACGCTTCCCTAAACTGCTCGATCGTAAAAGTCTCTTCCGAGCCGGGTAGTCCGGCGATCATATTGCGAACCAACAGCTGGCGGTCTTCCTCGCTCATAGCGTCATAGCGTGCCTTGGCTTTCGCCTTGTCCGCCTCCGTATATTCGGCTTCCGCCGCCGGTCGTTTCAATATAAATAAGTCGAACGCCATAAAAGCCGCGCGTTCAAAGCGCAAGGCTTTGGAGCCATCCGGCATCGTATAAGCCAAATCGGTACGAGTCCAGTCCAATACCGGCATGAAGTTGTAAGTAACTACCCGGATATCGCAAGCTCCCAGATTACGGATGCTTTGTTTGTAGTTCTCTATATAGGTTTGAAAATCCCCGGTTTGCGTCTTGATATGCTCGTGTACGGGCACACTCTCAACCACACTCCACCGTAATCCGGCGGATTCGATCAAGGCTTTCCGCTTTTGAATCTCTTCCGTAGTCCAAACTTCCCCGTTCGGGATATGGTGCAACGCATTTACGATACCGGTGGCACCCGCCTGACGGATGTCCCAAAGGCTGACAGGATCATTCGGTCCGTACCAACGCCAAGTTTGCTCACATAGATACATAATGAATAATTTTTAAATTTATCAATGTGCCAATATGCCAATGCGGTTTGATGCATGGCTGGTTGGCACATTATTTAGATGGAGAAAGCGTCGAAACCTCCGTCTATGGGGATCACGGTACCGGTTACGAATGCGGAGGCGTCGCTCGCCAGCCATTGTAAAGTACCGAGTAACTCCTCCGGTTTTCCTAAGCGGCGGAACGGCGTGTGCGCGACGATCGTGTTGCAACGATCACTAGGTGATCCATCCGGATTGCTCATCAATGCCCGGTTCTGCTCGGTAAGGAAGAATCCCGGTGCCATGGCGTTCACTCGCAGGCCCTCTCCGAATTTAATCGCCAGCTCCCCGGCCATGTATTGCGTGAAATTGTTGATAGCGGCTTTTGCGCATCCATAGCCAACCACACGAGTCAATGGGCGTAGGGATGATTCGGACGAGATGTTAATAATGCTTCCTTTCCCTTGTCCCACCATGACCTCGGCGAAAACCATTGTCGGCAGTACGGTCCCGAATAAGTTCAGGTCTACGACTGTCCGGAAAGCATCGATATCCAGATCAAAGATCGTCTTGTCGGGAGGAATCGTCGCTCCGGCTTGGTTGCCACCCGCCAAATTGACTAAAACATCAATCTTCCCATATGCTTTCAATATCTCTTGTTTGTTTTGCTCCAGCAAGGCTTTATCCAATACGTTTGAAACCAAGAATAAGGCCTCGCCCCCTTCCGCTTTAATTTCATTGACCAAGGCAGATCCTTTTTGCTCGTTTCGTCCGAGGATTACGACGTACGCGCCTTCTCTCGCCAAGTGCTTGGCCATGCAGGCTCCTAATATACCATAGCCTCCGGTCAACAAAATCACTTTCTCTTTTACGCTAAATAAGGAGTTCATCAGATATAATTATTGTAGTATTGTATATTTTCCTTTACCAAGATATCGATCGGCATATAATTGACAGGCTCAATTTTCTCCTTAAGGATCAGATGCCTGAAGAGTGCCTTGATACAATGATATCCTTGTACCTCCGGTCGTTGGGCGATCAAATGCGTGATCAAGCCGTTTTCCAGATAACGGACGTTCGGTTCTATCACGTCGTAGCCAAGAAGCTTGAAAGGATAGTCCGGCCGTTCGCTACTTAGATAATCTCCAAGGAAATGGGCCCTCGAATTAAAGATGATACCGATTCTTACTTGAGGATATTTCTCGAAGAAAGTATTCAGTAGCCTCTTATTCTCCTCCTTATCATCTGCGTGCACATGCAGCAAATGAATCTTTCCCTTGAATGGGGTGTTGGCGAGATAATCCCGGAATCCTTCCTCTCGTTTCTGCACTTGCGTAGAACATGAATCCCCTTTACGGGTGAAACGGAAAATCACTAGATCGTCCCCTTGACGGATTTGCTCGAATAAAAGGCGTCCCGCTATATAACCCGAATCATATGAATGCGTTCCGTAATAAGAGATACAATTCGTGTGATCGATAAAAGAATCGATCAATATATAAGGAATACCTTTCTGGTCTAGCCGCTGGGTCAAGGTCAAGACACTTTGCTTAAATAATGTAGCGATGATAACCCCTTGGCAATCCGCGGTCTCAATCTTCGGGATTAATTCGTCGAAACTGTTGCTGTCGTATTGGTCAAAATAGATTTGCTCGACATCGATATTATAGCTAAACAATTCCCGTTTTGCTTTCTCGATCCCTTGGCTTAGTTTCGCCCAATATTCCCCTTCATGGAAAGAAGGGATCAAGGCGATGAAATGATATTTTTTCTTCAACGCTAAAGAACGGGCTATCAGATTTGGTTGATAGTCAATTTCTTTTAAGATTTTCTCCACCTTTTTCCGTGCGTCCTCCGATACCTTTCCCCGCTCATGTAAAATGCGGTCTACCGTACCGGTCGATACGCCGGATAATTCGGCGATATCTTTTATCCTGTAATTTTTATTCATGGTATAGATTGTAGTGTGTATTCGTCCTCTCTGTTTATTCGAGTATTTGAAGAGGTGTGTTCAATTTACGGAAAACGTAGCCATACATCATATAGATAAGAGGAACGGCGACGAAAATTCCGATACCGAACAAAATACATCCTAATATCAGGATCCCGATCATTACCAACGCCAGAATGAACAGAGGCAATGCTTGTCCTTTCGTTATCTCCCAGCTTTTATGCAAAGACTCGATAATTCCAGCGTTTTCCTCGATAATAAAGGCTTGGAAGAACTGAAGGCGCAATGCCAGATAAATACCGGGGATGATAAAAAATAAGAAACCCGCCAATACGACAAATCCCGTGATAAGACTCGCTAGAAAGTAGGTGATGATATTCTTTGTCTGTTGTCCATATGCGGAAAACTGAGGTTCTTCCCCATCCAACGCCTGAAATATATTTTTCATATATCCTAAGGAGAAAATAATGGAGAATAACGCGCTGATCACGTTTACGATGATTTTACCGATAATAGAACTTTGCATGGGCATCGCGAACGCTGTCAGCGTGAAAGACAAGATACAATATCCGATTAATAATCCGGCTAATATCCATAGTTGCGACTTCGTTCCCTTCCATGCGGTACTGAATACTTCTGATATTATAAATTTAGGTTCCATAATGTATAATATTTGTTTATTGTGTGTGGACACAAATGTAAAATATATTGTTGAAAAAAACAATTTTATTTTCGTTTGAAACCAAAATAGATGTATTTCAACAGGTGCTTCCTTCTAAGTGCTATTAATTTAGGTGAAAAAGATAAGTAGGAAACAGAAAATCGTGTAAAAAGTTTCTACATTTGTAGGATGAAACAGCGAGTAAAGACCCTATTGTGTGAATAGATGTAAAAGATCTCCACTTGGGTTAGAAAGAGAAGGTAACTGAAAAACAGCCTTGAATATATAATTATATACAAATATGGATAAACGAATGCTGAAAATTACGATTACTCAGTTAAGGCAGATCGCATTGTTTGCGGTTGGTATGTCTTTATTAACTGCCTGTGGAAACAGTCAGAGTGGTATGAAATTAGGGGATGCTGAGTTCGCTGTGATGGCGGTCAATTCAACGACTAGCGACCAAACAACATCCTATCCGGCTACCATCAAAGGTACGCAGGATATCGAAGTCCGTCCTCAAGTTTCTGGATTTATCGTGAAATTATGTGTGGATGAGGGAGCTACGGTTCGTAAAGGACAGGCGTTGTTCCAAATTGATCCTACGCAGTACGCTGCTGCGGTAGGTCAGGCTAAGGCCGCGGTCGAGATGGCGAAGGCAAACGTAAGCACTTTAACATTGACCGAGAGGAATAAGAAGACTTTGTTTGATCAGAAAATCATCAGTGATTTCGAGTATCAAACAGCCGTGAACCAGCTGATGTCGGCAAAAGCGAGCTTGGCGCAGGCAGAGGCTCAATTGGTGAGCGCTAACCAGAACTTATCTTTCTGTACGGTTACAAGTCCCTCGAACGGTGTTGTCGGTACATTCCCGTATCGTGTAGGTAGCTTGGTAAGCGCTTCGATCGCTCAACCGCTGACTACCGTATCTGAGATCGGTGATATGTATGTGTATTTCTCTATGACGGAAAAGGAGTTATTGGCATTGACGAAAGCCGGTGGTACCTTGAAAGAGCAATTAGAGAAGATGCCGGCCGTAAGACTGCAATTGGCGGATGGCTCTACGTACCATCATGAGGGTAAGATTGATGCCGTGAGCGGTGTTATCGATCAATCTACCGGTTCTGTAAGCATGCGTGCTATTTTCTCTAACGAGGGAAATGTCTTACGAAGCGGTGGTACCGGTAATATTATCTTCCCGTATACGATGAACGATATCATTACGATCCCTCAATCGGCTACCGTGGAGATCCAGGATAAGAAGTTCGTATTTGTATTGCAGTCTGATAATACGGTGAAGAATACGGAGATCAAGGTTTCCAATTTGGATGATGGTAAGAACTATTTAGTAACAAATGGCTTGAAGTCTGGCGATAAGATTGTCGTGGAAGGCGTACAGATCTTGAAAGACGGTCAAGAGATCCAGCCGATTACTCGTGAGCAACAAAAAGCAAAGTACGATCAGGCCTTGAAAGACCAGCATGACGGTAATTTGCAGACCGCTTTTAATTAATATGTAATCATAGAATAAGACAAATATTCGCTTTTGTCGAGTAAAAACGAAAAACATGAAATTAGATAGATTTATAAACCGCCCGGTGCTCTCCACGGTGATTTCCATCTTGATTGTCATCTTGGGTTTCCTAGGCTTGATTTCCTTGCCGGTTACCCAATATCCGGATATCGCCCCTCCAACCGTATCGGTGAGAGCCACTTATACGGGTGCTAACGCGCAAACCGTATTGAATAGTGTGATTGCGCCTTTGGAGGACCAGATCAATGGTGTTGAGAACATGATGTACATGAGTTCTACCGCCTCGAATAACGGTTCCGCGGAAATTTCCATTTATTTTACGCAGGGAACAGACCCGGATATGGCGGCTGTAAACGTGCAGAACCGTGTGTCTATGGCTCAAGGTTTGTTGCCTGCCGAGGTAACGCAGATTGGTGTGACTACCCAGAAACGCCAGAACTCTATGTTGTTGGTATTTTCTGTATTTGCCGAGGACGATCGTTATGACTCTGAGTTTTTGGAGAATTACGCGAAGATTAACTTGATTCCGGAAGTGCAGCGTGTACATGGTGTAGGTGACGCGAACGTGTTGGGTACGGATTACTCCATGCGTATTTGGTTGAAGCCGGATGTGATGGCTCAATATAAATTAAGTCCGAGCGATGTGACCGTAGCTTTGTCTGAACAAAACGTAGAGGCGGCTCCGGGTTCGTTTGGCGAAAGGGGTAATCAGTCCTTTCAATATACGATTCGCTACAAAGGACGTTTGCAAGAGGTTAATGAGTTTGAGCAGATTGTTGTAAAGGCTTTGCCGGATGGTGAGGTCTTGCGTTTGAAAGATATCGCTGATATCGAGTTGGGGCGTTTGACTTACAACTTTATCAACCGTGTAAATGGTCACGACGCCGTTACCTGTATCGTTTACCAGATGCCGGGAACCAACGCTACGGAAACAATTAGTAACATTGAAACCTTGCTGGAGGAAACTCAGTTGACAATGCCTCCCGGAATGAAGGTGAATATTTCCATGAATGCCAATGACTTCTTGTTCGCTTCTATCCATGAGGTAATCAAGACTTTGTTGGAGGCGTTCGTATTGGTGTTTATCGTGGTATATGTGTTCTTGCAGGATTTGCGTTCTACGTTGATTCCGGCTATCGCTATTCCGGTTGCCTTGATCGGTACCTTCTTTATGTTATCCTTGATCGGATTTAGTATCAACTTGTTGACTCTTTGTGCTATGGTGCTTGCCATCGCGATTGTGGTCGATGATGCGATCGTCGTCGTCGAGGGTGTCCATGCCAAGTTGGACCAAGGGTACAAGTCGGCGAAACTCGCTTCTATCGATGCCATGAGTGAGTTGGGTGGCGCTATCGTCTCCATTACGTTGGTCATGATGTCCGTGTTTATTCCCGTAAGTTTCATGGGAGGTACGGCCGGTACGTTCTATCGCCAGTTTGGTCTGACGATGGCGATCGCTATTGGTTTGTCCGCTTTGAACGCCTTGACATTGAGTCCCGCCTTGTGTGCGATATTCCTGAAACCACACGATACGGAACATAAGGAAAAGAAAACGACCTTCGTTTCCCGATTCCATACTTCGTTTAATGCGGCTTATGATTCTTTGTTGGCTAAATACAAGAAAAGTATCGTATTCTTCATCCAGAAGAAATGGCTTTCATTCGGTATTGTTGCCGCATGTATTGCGTTATTGGTGTTCTTGATGCAGGTTACTCCTACGGGTATGGTGCCGAACGAGGACACGGGTACGATTATGGGTGCCGTTACGTTACCCCCGGGAACTTCTCAGGAGCGTACCTTTGAGGTAATGAATAAGGTGGATAGCTTGATCGCTGCCGATCCGGCCGTTGAGTCTCGTACGGCGGTTGTCGGTTTTAGTTTCATCGGTGGTCAGGGGCCTTCTTACGGTTCATTCATCATCAAGCTGAAAGATTGGGAGGAGCGTTCTATGATGCAAAATTCCGATATCGTATATGGTAGCTTGTTCATGCGTGCCCAAAAGATCGTAAAGGACGCTCAAGTATTGTTCTTTACGCCTCCTATGATCCCCGGTTACTCAGCGTCTAGTGATATCGAGTTGAATATGCAGGATAAGACCGGTGGTGAGTTGGATCGTTTCTTTGATATCTCCAAGGAATATATGGCCGCTCTGACGGCACGTCCGGAGATCAAGTCCGCTCAATCTACGTTTAACCCGAACTTCCCGCAATATGAGATCGATATCGACGCTGCCGCCTGTAAGAAAGCCGGTATTAGTCCAGCTGATATCTTGTCTACCTTGCAAGGATATTATGGCGGTTTGTATGCCTCTAACTTTAACCGCTTCGGTAAGATGTACCGTGTAATGGTGCAGGCGGATCCTGATTTGCGTAAGAATATGGAATCTTTGAAAAACATCAAGGTAAAGAGTGGTAACGATATGGCTCCGATTTCCCAGTTCATTACGATGAAGAAGGTGTACGGCCCGGATATCATCAGTCGTTTCAATATGTACACTTCTATCAAGGTGATGGTTGCTCCGGCGGATGGTTATACCAGTGGTCAGGCGTTGAAGGCGATTGACGAGGTGGCTAAGGTAACGCTTCCGGCAGGCTTTGGTTATGAGTTAGGAGGTATGGCGCGTGAGGAAGCAAGTACGAGTGGTAGTACGACGGCTTTGATCTTCTTGCTGTGTTTCGTATTCGTTTACTTGCTGTTGAGTGCGCAGTATGAGAGTTACATCCTTCCTTTGTCCGTATTGCTCTCCGTGCCGTTCGGTTTGATGGGTAGCTTCTTGTTCGTCCAAGGTTGGGCCGCTTTGGGAAATATCCCGGCGTTGAAGATGATCGTAGGAACCATGTCTAACAATATCTATATGCAGATCGCCTTGATCATGTTGGTAGGTTTGTTGGCGAAGAACGCTATCTTGATCGTAGAGTTCGCTTTGGAACGTCGTCGTATGGGTATGAGTATCACATGGGCTGCCGTGTTAGGAGCCGCCGCCCGTTTGCGTCCGATCTTGATGACCTCATTGGCGATGGTGGTCGGATTGTTGCCTATGATGTTCGCATTCGGAGTAGGAGCGCACGGTAACCGTACATTGGGTACAGCGGCTATCGGCGGTATGTTCATCGGTATGATCTTCCAGATCTTTATTGTTCCGGTTTTGTTCGTGGTATTCCAGTACTTACAGGAGAAATTCAAGCCGATCGAATGGGAAGATTTGGATAACAGCGATATGAGTACGGAAATAGAACAGTACGCTAAAATAAAATAAGAGATGACAATGAAGAAACAAATTATATATATGGTATGTGCGACTGCTTTGTTAAGCAGTTGCCATATCTATAAGGCATACGAGCGTCCGGATTCCATCGATGCGACGGGAATTTATCGTGATCCGGTTTCCGAGACTGATACATTAGCCTCCGCGGATACGACCAATATGGGAAACCTTCCTTGGAAGGAAGTTTTTCGTGATCCGAAGTTACAGGCGTTAATTGAGGAGGGATTAGCTAATAACGTAGATATGCAGGCAGCTGTTCTTCGGGTAGAGGAAGCGAAAGTATTGTTGACTTCTGCCCGTCTGTCTTTCTTGCCTTCTATAAACCTTGCTCCCCAAGGTACGATTACGAAGATGGAAAGCAGTGGGTATGTAAAAGCTTACACGGCTCCTGCGGCCGCTAGCTGGGAGGTTGACCTATTCGGAAAGCTCTTGAACGCGAGCCGTGGCCAAAAAGCCTCCTACTTACAGAGCCAGTATTCAAGACAGGCCGTGCGCTCTCAATTGATCGGTGGTATAGCGAATACTTATTATACCTTGTTGATGCTTGATCGGCAGGTGGAAATTACCGCTAAGACGGTTGATATCTATAAAGAGAATATTCGTGTCATGGAGGCTATGAAGATAGCGGGTATGGCTACCGAGGCTGCCGTGACGCAAATGCGTGCCGCTTACCATCAGGTTTCCGGCTCGTTGATCGAGCTGGAGAGCCAGGTGCGTAGCGTGGAAAACTCATTGTCCGTGTTATTGGCTAAGGCCCCTCAACAGATTGATCGGGGTACTTTGGAGGAACAAGTAATGCCGGAGGATATCATGGTTGGTGTGCCTTTGCAATTGTTGGAGAATCGTCCGGACGTAAAGATCGCGGAGATGACACTTGCCAGTGCTTATTATACGACGAACCAAGCCCGTGCCGCTTTTTATCCGGGATTGAATATCACGGCTACGGCTGGTTGGACGAACGGTTCAGGCATACAGGTCGCTAATCCGGGTCAATTCATGTTTCAAGCTTTGGCTTCGTTGGCCCAACCGATCTTCAACAATGGTAAGTTGGTCGCTAACTTGAAGGTATCGAAGGCAGAAGAGAAGATCGCTCAAATGAATTATCAGCAGACAATTCTGGAAGCTGGTAAGGAGGTGAGTGATGCTTTACATGAGTATGATGCCACGAGCAAGAAGCTTGTGCAAGACAGAGCGCAGATCGAGCAGCTAGAGAAAGCGGTGGCTTATACCAGTGCCTTGTTCCAGTCGGCTCAATCTACTTATTTGGAAATCCTTTCCGCCCAGCAGAGTCTTTTGAGTGCCCAGTTGACGGAAGTGTCCGACAATGTGCAGCGTATGCAAGCGGTTGTCAGTTTATACAGTGCCATCGGTGGTGGTAGAGAATAATAACCTTAAATGTAGTAAAGTTATGATTAGTCCATTAGCATATGTAGATTCAAGCGCAAAGATCGGGAAGAACGTTACGATTCATCCTTTTGCGTACATTGATAAGAACGTGGAGATCGGGGATGATTGCGAGATCATGCCTCATGCCAGCTTGATGAGCGGTACACGCATGGGAAATCGCAACCGTGTATTTAACGGGGCTGTTATCGCTGCTGAGCCTCAGGATTTCTTTTATAAGGGAGGTGATACGATCGCCGTAATCGGAGATGACAACGTGATTCGTGAGAATGTGGTGATTAACCGTTCCTCGACAGCGGAAGGACGTACTAGTATCGGTAATGGTAATTTCTTGCATGAGGGGGTACATGTTTCTCATGATACGCAGATCGGAAACTGTAGTGTATTCGGCTATGGTAGTAAGATTTCCGGAAATTGTATCTTGGAAGATTATGTGATCTTCGGAGGCAATGTATTGATGAGCCAAGGATCCCGGGTTGGGGCTTGGGCGATGATTCAAACCGGCTGTCGTTTCCGTAAGGATATACCTCCTTTTATCGTAGCGGCTCAAGAGCCTACCACGTATTATGGCGTGAACTCTTTCATCATGTCTCATGAGGGATTCAGTGAAAAGGTTATCAAGCACATCAGTCATGCGTACCGGATCATCTTCCAAGGAAACAGCAGCCTTACGGATGCCTTGTTAATGATCAAGGATCAGGTTCCGATGAGTAAGGAGATCCAACATATTATAGATTTCGTTGGTGAGTCTAAATTAGGTATTGTCAAATAAATACCAATAACAAACGATAGGTAAAAGCCGAAGGAAATCATTTCCTCCGGCTTTTTTATGTAATGGAAGGACGGTTTGGTTAATAATGTTTGTTAAATAATGGTAAACGTGCAGCATTTGTCTCTTTTTAAGTGTCTTACTAATAAGACAACACACAATGAAATCCAATAAAGGAGGTTTAATATGAAAAAGTCATTTTTATTATATCTTATCATGTCTGTATTTCTCATCGGTTATTGCGCTTGCGATAATGATGAGGAAAATTTTGATACGGCTACTACCGGACAAGTGATCAAAGTCCCGGATGATATCAAATCTTTTAATTCAGTTACAAAAGAAATCGTTTTCGAGAAGAATATTTCTATCAAGCAAGACGTGCGAGGCAATGAGAAGGTTGAATTCCGGATAGCTGGAAACGGTCACTTCACGGTAGGCAGTATCTCTTCGATAAGTTCCGTTATCTATAATGCCCCAGTCTTATTAGGGGATTATCAGAGATATTATTTATATGATGGATATCCTGTTGTAGATGTTCTACAAAATGAGGTAAGTAACCAAGAGGAAAGGGACGAAAACATGCAAAAGATAGAGAAAGCTTGGAGCAACTTCCTGAAAGTATTGAATGAGGCTGGAAAGTTGAAGTAGTGATTACCGGTTTGGGATGTAATTCTGCGATACATCTTTTTTGCGCATTTAATAAGTACGTTCTGTATTACATTTGCTAGCGTTTAAATTTAAGTAAATGTGATGAGTATGGGAAAGAACGATTTTGTATGCGGACGTACATAACCGAGTTATGTGAGGGAGGACATCATTCTACGGCGAAGAGTTATCAAGATGCCTTGAATTCATTCAAGCGGTTTAGTGGTCGGGAGGAAATCCCTTATACCTATATTAATAACGAGAACCTTCTATTTTATCAAAATTTCGGAGAAACTTTGCGTCGACAGATTGGAGAAACGTGTGGCGAGCCAGCCGGAAGGGGAGAAGGATTATGAGGTCTATGTCGCTTCCCAAAAGGAGATGAGCCTCACTGCTGCAGGCAAGCGGAAGTGGGTAGAACGAATCCTGTTCCGCTCCATAGTTTTCATCCGCTGTACCGATACCTTACGTAGAAAGGAGATCGTGCACCTTCCATACATCAAACGTTTCATGGTGAACATCGCCGGAGAGAGGCGAGGCGGCATACGTCCCGTGGCCTTCATCCCGGACGATCAGATGGCCAAGCTTCGCCGGATAGTGGGACCTGTTTTGTGATTCGCATAGACTTGCTTGGCTGTGCCAAGGTCAGTATTTCCCGTGATCTGCTTGGTGGGGTTTCTTTGCTTGTTGCTAAATTATATGCATGTATGTCTGAAAAAGGCAGACAAACCCTGTATCGTGGCTTTTGATGAATTTCAGCAGATTTCCAAATACCCTGAAAAAAATATTGAAGCTTTATTGCGCTCCCATATTCAGCATTTATCTAATGTGCATTTTATCTTTTCAGGCAGTGGGTGTCATTTGGTAACGGAGATGTTCCTCTCTTCCGCTCGTCCATTCTATAACAGTACATCGATTTTGGAATTGTATCCTATCGTCGCTGAAGAATACATACCTTTTGTCTGTCATTGGTTTGATGTGTATGAACGGGCTATTCGTGAGGAAGATGTATTGGTTATATATCGTTTGTTTGAGGGGAATACATATTATATGCAGAAAACTTTTCATGAAGCTTTTATAAATATCCCTATAGGCAGTAGTTGTACGTTGGATATATTACGGCAGACAGTTGATGGAGTTTTGGAAGAGGCAGGCGATGGATATCGCCAACTATTGTCCAGAATTCCCGAACGTCAGAAAGAATTGCTGTATGCCATAGCCTCAGCAGGTAAGGCGGAGAAGATTATGAGTGCCGGTTTCATTCGTAAATATTCATTGGTCTCCAGCAGTGCAGTCCAAGCGGCTGCCCGTAAACTGATGGAATTGGATTTGCTGACTGAAGAAGATAATATTTATTTTATCCCGGATATTCTGTTCCGTATGTATCTTCAGTGGCTAAAGAACACGAATATTATCTTCATTCCGTCGTAACTATCCGTATCCACATAAAAAGAAAGAGGCTAACCCCGAAGGATCAGCCTCTTTTATCGCTTTAATAGAAATTCAAATTAAAGTGCACCCACTTCTTTCAAAGCCTCGTTAGTCTTATGAACAGCGGCAGCGCTCTTAGCGAACAACTCTTTCTCCTCAGCTGTCAATTCCAACTCAACGATCTTCTCGATACCGTTCTTGCCAAGGATAACAGGAACACCGATGCAAAGATCAGATTCTCCGTACTCACCTTCCAAGTAAACAGAGCAAGGAACCATCTTGCCTTGGTTGTGGATGATAGACTCAACAACGAATGCTCCAGCAGCACCCGGTGCGTACCAAGCGGAAGTACCTAACAATTTAGTTAATGTAGCGCCACCAACCATTGTGGAAGCAACAACCTCTTGCAATTTCTCTGCGCTTAACAATTTGCTAACAGGAATACCTTTGTAAGTAGCCAAGCGAGCCAACGGAATCATTGTAGTGTCACCGTGACCACCGATTACCATACCCTCAACCTCGTTAGCGTTACAGCCTAGAGCCTGAGACAAGAAATATTTGAAACGAGAGCTATCCAAAGCACCACCCATACCGATGATACGGTTCTTCGGCAAGCCCAGAGACTTCAATGACAGATAAGTCATGGTATCCATCGGGTTGGAGATAACCACAAGGATAGCATTCGGAGAATATTTCAAGATGTTCTGTGCAACCGACTTAACGATACCTGCATTAACACCGATCAATTCTTCACGAGTCATACCCGGTTTACGGGGAATACCGGAAGTAATCACTACAACGTCGGAGTTGGCAGTCTTCTCATAATCGTTGGTACAACCTACAACAGTGGTGTCGAAGCCCAGCAGTTGAGCAGTCTGCATCATATCCATTGCCTTACCTTCTGAAACGCCTTCTTTCACGTCCAGCATTACCACTTCGTCAGCCACTTCATTAAAGGCTAACACATTAGCGCATGTAGCACCTACGTTACCTGCACCTACTACGGTTACTTTTGACATAATTTCTAAAGTTTTTTGTTTATAAGTGTTCTTTAAAGATGACGCAAAAGTACAGCGAACTTCGTAATTAGAGAAATATTTCCGTAATAATTTTAGTTAAATACACATTTAGCCAATGATTAGTGGACGATGATTAATGATTAATGATTAATTTTGCGGACGATTAATGAATGTAGGACGAATAATCAGCCACCAACCATTAATCACTTAACCATTAATCATTATCAAAAATGGCAGTTAAGAAGAATACACTTCTCATCGTGGCAGGCAGCCTCCTTATCTTATTATTAATAGGAGTTACCATTCTGCTGATTTCCGAAAAGCAAACCAACAAGGAACTGGTGATGGAATTCAATCTGGATAAAGAAGACCTTGAAAATCAATACACAGACTTCGCCAGACAATATGACGAGCTGAAGTTGACAGTCTCCAACGACTCCCTCTCCGTACTCTTGGAGCAGGAACAATTGAAGACCCAACGTTTATTGGAAGAACTCCGCACCGTGAAGAGCAGCAATGCCACCGAGATACGCCGTCTGAAGAAGGAACTGGCCTCTCTCCGCAAAGTCATGATAGGCTATATCAACCAGATTGACTCGCTAAACCGCCTGACTGCTCAACAGAAGGAAATCATAGCCGATGTCACCAAGAAGTACAACGCCGCTTCCCGGCAAATCAGCAACTTGTCCGAAGAGAAGAAGAACCTGACCAAGACCGTGACACTTGCCGCCCAACTGGACGCCACCAACATCTCTGTGCAGCCCACAAACAAACGCGGCAAGACTGCCAAGAAGGTGAAAGACATCGTGAAGTTCAAAATAAACTTCTCCATCGTGAAAAACATCACTGCAGAGACCGGCGAACGTACCCTCTACATCCGCATCACCAAACCGGACAATGACGTGCTGACCAAAAGTTCCTCGAACACCTTCCCATACGAGAACCGGGAACTGGTATATTCCATCAAGAAGTATATAGAATACAACGGAGAAGAGCAAGCCGTCACCGTATATTGGGATGTAGAAGAATACCTCTATGCAGGCACCTACCGCGTAGACATTTTTGCTGACGGTACCCTTATCGGTTCGCAATCATTCAGCTTGAATTAATACAAAAAAATCTAAATTATTTTGCAATATCATTGAAAGCCTATACATTTGCATCGTTGTTTATGCAATTATTGTTGCTGTATAAACTACAGATTCATCACCTTAATTAATGTATAGCCCAATGAAAAAGTTCTTCTGTTTCATCTGTTTGGCATACCTATCCTTCCCCATGAAGGCCCAGGAAGCATTAAGCTTGGATAGTTGCCGTGCATTGGCAATCTCCAACAACAAAGAACTGCTGATAAGCCAGGAAAAAATCAACGCTGCCCACTATCAAAGGAAAGCGGCATTTACTAATTACCTTCCCAACATTTCGGCCAGCGGCGGATATATGCGCAGTCAAAAAGAGTTGTCCATCCTCAGCGACGCTCAGAAAGGAGCCTTGTCCGGATTGGGTACAAGTCTCAGCGGACCGTTACAGCAGGCTGCCCAAGTCATCGCACAGCTTCATCCAGAACTGGCAGGCCAATTGCCGGCTTTAGGACAAAGCCTGGTAGGTGCCCTCGACGGTGCAGGCCAATCCTTGGTTGACGCCTTTCGTACAGACACCCGCAACATGTATGCGGGCGCACTGACCTTGACCCAACCCCTATATATGGGCGGCAAGATACGTGCCTACAACAAAATTACCAAATACGCCGAAGAGCTGGCCCGCCAGCAGCACAACACCGGTATGCAGGAAGTAATCCTGAGTACAGACCAGGCATATTGGCAGGTAGTGTCCCTTGCCCATAAAAAGAAGCTGGCAGAAGGTTATCTGAAACTACTGCAGAAGCTCGACAGCGACGTTGACAAAATGATTGCCGAAGGCGTTGCCACCAAAGCAGACGGACTCTCCATCAAAGTAAAAGTGAATGAGGCCGAAATGACCCTGACCAAAGTAACCGATGGCCTGAGCCTTGCCCGGATGCTGCTGTGCCAATTGTGTGGTCTCGACCTTTCCACTCCCGTCATGCTCACAGACGAACAGAAGGAAGACCTGGCTCCCACTACTCCGGAAAACGGTGCCATCGACATCAACAATGTTTATGCTACCCGTCCCGAAGTGCGTAGCCTGGAACTTGCCACGCAGATTTATAAGCAGAAAGTAAATGTCACCCGTTCGGAATATCTTCCTTCCATAGCACTAATGGGCAGCTATATGGCAACCAACCCTTCCGTCTTCAACAGTTTCGAGAAAAAGTTCAAGGGGATGTGGAATGTGGGTGTCATGGTGTCGGTACCCATCTGGCACTGGGGCGAAGGCATCTATAAAGTAAAAGCAGCCAAATCGGAAGCACGCATCGCCCAATACCAGTTGGATGACGCCAAAGAAAAGATAGAGCTGCAGGTCAACCAGTCGGCTTTCCAAGTGAACGAAGCTGCCAAGAAACTGACCATGGCCGAAAAGAACCTGGAAAAAGCCAACGAGAACCTGAGATACGCCACACTTGGCTTTGAGGAAGGCGTTATACCTGCCAGCAATGTGCTCGAAGCGCACACCGCATGGCTTTCTGCCCAATCGGAAAAGATAGACGCACAGATTGACGTAAAACTGACGGAAATCTATCTGAGAAAGGCAACGGGGGAATTGACAATTGATAATTGATAGTTTCTTCAATCGTAAATAGTAAACAGTCAAATAGTAAATAATATGTTGGATACAAAATCACAAAACAGTAACATGTTGTTGGCATTCCTCACGCTGACGGGAGTGATTGCCATCGTTGCCCTTGTAGGTTTCTTCATGTTGCGTAAAGGGCCGGAAATTGTGCAAGGACAAGCAGAAGTAACGGAGTATCGAGTATCGAGCAAAGTGCCGGGACGTATTCTGGAATTTCGTGTAAAAGAGGGACAAAGCGTACAAGCCGGAGACACCCTTGCCATTTTGGAGGCTCCGGACGTGCAGGCCAAACTGGAACAAGCACGCGCCGCCGAATCGGCAGCCCAAGCCCAGAACGAAAAAGCTCTGAAAGGCGCCCGTCGGGAACAGATACAAGCTGCCTATGAAATGTGGCAAAAGGCACTGGCCGGACTGGAGATTGCCGAAAAATCCTACACGCGTGTGAAGAACCTGCACGACCAAGGCGTGATGTCTACACAAAAGCTTGACGAAGTTACCGCCCAACGCAATGCAGCCCGGGCTACGGAGAAAGCCGCCAAAGCCCAGTATGATATGGCCAAGAACGGTGCGGAACGCGAGGACAAAGCCGCTGCCGCTGCCTTGGTGGAACGTGCCAAAGGAGCTGTGGCCGAAGTTGAATCGTACATCAAGGAAACTTACCTGATTGCACAGACTGCCGGTGAGGTATCCGAAATATTCCCCAAAGTAGGCGAGCTCGTGGGCACGGGTGCTCCCATTATGAACATCGCCATTCTGGACGATATGTGGGTAACCTTCAATGTACGCGAGGACTTGCTGCAAGGGTTGGGTATGAATACCGAATTCGAGGCGTTCATCCCTGCACTCGATAAGAATATCCGCCTGAAAGTGTACTATATGAAAGACCTCGGCACATATGCCGCCTGGAAAGCGACCAAGACTACCGGCCAGTTCGACCTGAAAACATTCGAAGTAAAAGCCGCTCCGCAAGAGAAGGTGGAAGGACTGCGTCCGGGAATGAGTGTTGTATTGAAGAAATAAAGGAGTTATGAGTTATTGGAGAGGATGATGGAAAGAAATAAGAAACATACGGCTTTGTGGAATGTAGCAAGACGCGAATGCCGCCGTCTTGTTTCCCGCCCGCTCTATCTGTTCTGTATGGTGATAGCACCGTTGTTCTGCTACATATTCTTCACCACGCTGATGGACTCCGGGCTTCCTACGGACATGCCCGTAGGTGTGGTGGACCAAGACATGAGTGCCACTTCACGCCAGCTGATACGTAACTTGGACGCTTTTGAGCAGACAGCCGTCGTCGCCCGCTACCCTACCATCAACGAAGCCCGTACCGCCATGCAGCGCGGAGAGATTTACGGTTTCTTCTACATTCCCGAAGGTACCTCTGCCAAAGCGCAGGCCGGACGGCAGCCCAAACTCTCTTTCTATACAAACAATACCCTGCTCATCGCAGGTTCACTCCTCTTCAAGGACATGAAGATGATGAGCGAATTGGCATCCGGTGCCGCAGCACGTAGCACCCTATATGCCAAAGGAGCTACCGAGGAACAAGCGATGGCCTTCCTCCAACCCATCGTCATAGATACGCATCCACTCAATAACCCGTGGCTGAACTACTCCGTATATCTGTGCAACACCTTTGCACCGGGCGTATTGATGCTGCTTATCTTCATGGTAACCGTCTATTCCATCGGAGTCGAGATAAAAGACCGCACCGCCCGCGAATGGCTGCGCATGGGCAACAACTCCATCTGGATTTCCCTTGCCGGCAAACTGCTGCCGCATACCGCCATCTTCTTCCTGATGGGAATATTATATAATGTATACCTCTACGGTTTCCTCCATTTTCCCTGCAACAGCGGCATCCTGCCGATGCTGCTTGCCACCCTTTGCCTGGTGCTGGCATCGCAAGGCATGGGAATATTGATGATAGGAACCCTGCCTACCCTGCGTCTGGGACTCAGTTTCGCTTCCCTATGGGGCGTACTCTCTTTCTCCATGTGCGGATTGTCATTCCCTGCCATGGGCATGCACCCCGTATTGCAGGCATTGGCAAATCTGTTCCCCCTGCGCCACTATTTCCTGATTTATGTGGACCAGGCACTGAATGGATACCCCATGATTTACTCGTGGGTCAACTACGTAGCGCTGCTTATTTTCATGATGCTCCCGTTCCTCATAGCCCATAGGCTGAAAGGAGCGTTGGTTTACTATAAATACATGCCCTAATGAAAGACCTGACGTTCAGACAGAAAGTGATACAAGGCATTCATGACTTGTTCTATATATGGAAACGGGAATTCGGCACCACCTTCCGCGACCAGGGCGTGCTCATCTTCTTCGTGCTCGTTCCGTTGGTCTATCCGTTGATATACGCTTTCATCTATACCAACGAAACTATCCACGAAGTGCCCACTGTCGTGGTGGATGACTCACGCTCCTCGTTGAGCCGCGAATACCTGCGGAAAGTGGACTCCAGTCCCGAAGTGAGCCTCGTGAGCTACTGCGCTGATATGGAAGAAGCCAAACTGATGTTGAAGGACCGCAGGGCATACGGTATTATCTACATCCCCTCCACCTTCAGCGACGACATTGTACGCGGTAAGCAAACGCAGGTCAGCATCTTCTGCGACATGAGCGGACTGCTGTATTACAAAGCCTTGCTGACTGCCAACACCAACGTGTCGCTTGCCATGAACGCAGACATCAAAGTGGAGCGAAGCGCCAATACCACCGACCGCCAGGACGAGATTACCGCCTACCCGATAGAGTATGAGGATGTCGCCCTCTATAATCCAACCAACGGATTTGCCGCTTTCCTGATTCCGGCAGTATTGGTATTGATTATCCAGCAAACGCTGCTACTCGGCATCGGCTTGTCTGCCGGGACGGCACGCGAACAGAACCGCTTCCGCGACCTGGTGCCTATCAACCGCCACTACAACGGCACACTACGCATTGTGATGGGAAAAGGGCTGAGCTACTTCATGGTATATTCACTGGTATCGGTATATATACTGTGTGTGGTTCCATGGCTTTTCAGCCTCAACCAAATAGCGATACCCGGTGTCCTGACTCTGTTCACCCTGCCCTACCTGGCCGCTTGTATTTTCTTTGCCATGACAGCATCCATTGCCATCCGCAACCGCGAAACGTGCATGCTGCTGTTCGTGTTCACCTCCGTGCCGCTGCTGTTCCTCTCCGGCATTTCATGGCCGGGAGCTGCTATGCCCGCTTTCTGGAAGTACTTCTCGTACATCTTCCCTTCTACCTTCGGCATCAACGGCTACGTACGCATCAACAGCATGGGAGCCACACTCAATGAAGTCTCTTTCGAGTACCAGGCACTATGGATACAAACGGGCTTCTACTTCATCACCACGTGCCTGGTATATCGCTGGCAGATATTGCAGAGCAGGAAACATGTGATTGAAGAGTATAAGAAGCATAAGAGTATAGAAGCGTAACACATTGTTCCAAGCCTACGAAACAAAGTGTTCAAACGCATGTGAACACTTTGTTTCAGCGTATCAGAACAATTTGTTCCAATATATAAAAACAGTTTGTTCGCCATATTGAAACAGTCTGTTCCCTTATAGGAAACAGACTGTTTTGTTAAAGGAAACAAATAGTTGCCCTACAGCATCGGCAAGGCAGCAAACAGACAAACGGGGCTGTAATACCTAATTACGGTCGCATGTGTTTCTCCAATATCGGGTAAAGTATCTCAGCATACCTCATAAAGCCCAAATCGGTAAAATGAATGCCGTCTACTGTAGCCTCCCCGTCGTGGCCGATGATGTCACGGGAAGCAAGGAAATAGATGTTTTTCTCTCCACGTTGCTTCAAAGAACGGAAAAAGGCATTCAATGTCTCATTCTTGTCCTTTACCTCCTTGGCAATCCTGGTGTCAAAAGGAGAGTGGGTAAAGAGAGGGTCTTCCACGAAAAGGACAGGCGTATCGGGATGCTTGCTGCGGATAGTGGTATAGAATTTATCGGCACGCTCTCTCATTTGCTCCACGGTAGCATTGGGCACAAAGTCGAGGACAAACATAGAAGCGTCCACACCGGCTATGACATCGGCAATCTCCAGGTCGAGCAAGGCATTGCCGCTAAATCCCAGATTGATGCACTCACGATTGAGCCAACGTTCCAGAATATTGGTATGCGCCATGCCGGGACGGGAAGCGCAGCCTCCCTGCAAGATGCTGGTACCATAGAATACCACCGGCTTCTCACGTTTCGGCAAGTCTACTGCCGGCGGGGTAATGGCGGATAAAGAATCCACGCCGATGGAAAGCGAGGTAACCCCATCATATAAAGAAAGGTACAAAAGGTATTCGCGCTCCTCGGGCAACATATTGCTTACGATAGTCGCCTTATTGATTTTGCCCTGCGGACGTCCGCTACCGGCAAATATCCACTTGCCGTCTTGCAAGCAGTAGAGGTCGAGGCCTTTAATGCCGGTCGGTGTCATGTGGTTCATACTCATATTGTTCCTTACTTCCCATTTGGCAGAAATGCTTGTAGAGTTGGAACGGAAGCGCACGGCGAGTCCGGCACTGTTGCGGCCTAAGTCCCACAATGGCTTGCGGGAGATGTTCTGCAGAGAGTCCGGCAGACGCTCATAGCGGGTAAGGGTAGATTCTGTTGCTTTGCCCAGAAGGGGGAAGGCGGAAGCATCATGATAGATAGTCTGGGCATTGGCAACAGCGGCCAACAACAAGCCCATCAAAAGAATTCTGGTTCTCATATGACAAGATATTAAGTGTTAAGTATTACCGGCAAAGATACAAGGTTTCTTTGAAAAACGAAGAAATGGAAGTATTTTACATCAATTAACTCCCACATGCTTGTTTCTTTACGAAACATTCGTATTTTCGCAGAAAACAATTCATATGAGACACATCCATTTCCTCTTAGCAGGCTTCCTGCTGTGCATCTGCTGTACCCTGCAAGCCAAAAACCGTGTGATTGACCAACCACCGTTTATCGTAAGAAACACGACTTCCATCGAAGTGAGTAAAGTAGTCATCAGTGACACGGCAACCGTGCTCCACATCTATGCCAAGTATCGTCCCAAGTACTGGATACAGATTGCACCCGACAGCTACCTGACAGACAATAACGGAGAAACCTACCAACTGCGTTCCGGTATAGGCATCATACCAGGTAAAGAATTTTGGATGCCCGAATTGGGCGAAGCGGAATTCCAGCTGGTCTTTCCTCCCCTATCCGACAATGCTACCTCCTTCGACTTCACCGAAGGCGAAAAGGTGGAAAACGGATTCAGCATCTGGGGAATACAACTGAAAAGCAAGAAACTGCCGGAACTGGCACTTCCCCAGAACGCCGTAGTACACAAAGCCGACCCTAATGCCGAACTTCCCGAACCGGTCATCCAATACGGAAAAGCCATGCTGAAAGGAAAACTCCTGGATTCACGCCCCAATATGGGAATGCCAATCAGTATTGCCGTGTGGGAGAATATCAAAGGAGACATCACGGACATACCACTCGACATCCAGCCTGACGGCAGTTTCACCAAAGAAGTAACATTGCCCGGCACTACCCCATGTACCATATATTTGGGTAGAGAGCATATGCTCCAGTTCTTCATGGAACCCGGCAAGACAACAGAAATATACGTCAATCTACGCGAAGCTTCCCGGCGCAAGTCTAAATTCCACAGCGAAGGGAAACCCTATGGAGAAATGGTATATATCAACGGACCGCTGGAAACCGTGGCACAAGAGTTGAACGGAAACCACCTCAGCATCGACATGCAAGACAAGCTCTATCAAAACATAGCTGCACTGGCTGGCAAGGATATTGATGCAGCCAAAGCATACGTACTTCAAATATCCGACGAAACACAAGAAGCAATAGACAAGTTGCCTTATAGTGCTTCTACCCGACAACTTTTGACTATCAATAACAAACTGATTACAAATGCCATGCTGTCTTCCGTTGCCAGCATCTTGACATCGGCTGCCCTACACGCCAATCTCATCAAACGGGAGGAAGCAAACAACTACTATCAGGAACTTGCCCGGAAAGTACCCGCCAACTACGTGTCCGACGAAGATATGAGTATATTGAATGTGCCGCAGGCAGTCTTGTCCAACCAGTATGTACAAATGGCTTCAAGGGATGTCGAACGGAGTGGAGAATTGGCCAAAGCCTGGGGAACCGACAAAGGTATCTTCTTCGATATAGCCCGTAATGTCACCCTCTACCGGGGTATCAAGAACTTCACCCCGCTCACCGACGAGCAAAAGGCCATCGTTGCCGCCATGCCCGCCGCATACCGTGAAATGCTGACTGCCGCCAATGACGAACTGCTGGCACAACTCGAAGCCAACAAGAAAAAGACGGGCTACACCATCAACCAAGTGGACACCAACGTCAGCAACGAAGATTTGTTCACTTCTATCATCAGCAAATTCAAAGGAAAAGTATTGTTAGTAGATTTCTGGGCCACTTGGTGCGGTCCATGCCGTATGGCAAACAAGACGATGACCCCCATGAAGGAGGAACTGAAAGACAAGGATATCCTATATCTGTACATCACCGGCGAAACCTCCCCCTTGAAGACCTGGGAGAATATGATTCCCGACATCCACGGCGAACATTTCCGTCTGACAGATGCCCAATGGAAATACCTATCGGACGTATTCAAGATAGAAGGGGTACCGACTTATCTGATTGTAGACCGCGAAGGAAACACCACGTTCAGACAAACCGGCTTTCCGGGAGTGGAGAAGATGAAGGAAGAGTTGCTGAAAGTGACTAAATGACAAACTGATAAAAAAAACAGCAGGCTTATCACCTGCTGTTTTTTGTTTTATCAGTATACCGCTATTACTTTTCAGCCCATTCCTTGGCTCCCTGCTCTTTCAGTTTAGCAGTAAATGCCTTTGCCTTCTCCATAGCAGCTGCTTCCTCTTCCAGAGTTGCATATGCATGCTTGTAGCCCTTCACCACATTCCATTCACCACGGGTGAAATCGGGGAATGCCACAGCCGCACAACCGTTGTCCATAGAAAGTTCTCCCAATTCTGCAAGGCAGCACCACTCAGCAAGGTCGTATACATCCATATCCAAAGGAAGACCGTTTTGCAGGCAATATACCAGACGGCTGTCCATCACGAAGTCCATGCCACCATGACCTCCTACTTCCTTCGCCATCTCACCGTACTTCTTTAAAATGGGATGCTGGTATTTCTCCACGAGTGCCTCCATCTCCGTCTCCGGCAGGAAACCGTGTGAATTCAAATCATCCACTTTGGGCTGAATGCCCGATGCACTCAGCTGGTCAGCGTCAAGCGCATACCCTTCTACCGGATATTTGTTGGCGAATCCCTTGGTACCCGTAAGCTGATACAAACGGTTATAAGGCTGTGGTGTCATTACATTGTGCTGAATCTCAATCACCTTTCCATTGGCTGTACGAATCATGGTCGTGGTATGGTCACCGTTACGGAATTCCTTGCACTCCTCGCCGGTTCTTTTTTCTACCAGCTCCTTGCCCACTACAGACTTGGTATCCATGGCTACCAACGTTTCCATACGGTCACCACGGTGAATATCCAGTGCTTGCGCCACCGGGCCAAGGCCATGGGTGGCATACACGTCACCACGATGCTTCATGTTGTAGTCCAAACGCCAGCCCAGCTTGTCATTTTCTCCATTCTTCCAATAATGGTCCCAAAACGGGCTCAAATTATGTATATAAGCACCCTGCGCACGGATAACTTCACCGAACACGCCATGCTGCGCCATGTTCAGCGTATTCATCTCGAACCAGTCATAGCAGCAGTTCTCCAGAATGAAGCAATGCTTACGGGTAGATTCACTCAAGTTAATCAAATCCCAGCATTCCTGCAGGTTCATGGCCGAAGGTACTTCTATCGCTACATTCTTTCCGTTCTCCAACGCACACTTGGCAACGGGGAAGTGATGCAGCCAGTCTGCAGCAATATAAACCAAATCTATATCATCACGTTTGCAGAGTTCCTCGTATCCTTTGTCACCGGAATAGACGGCGGCTTTGGGCATGGATGCCTTCTTCAAGAGCTCCTGACATTTATCTGCACGGGCCTCTTCATAATCACAAAGAGCCACTACCTGCGTACCCGGAATATAAGTGAAACGCTCCACTGCTCCGGGGCCACGCATACCCAAACCAACAAAACCCACACGGACTGCCTCCAACTTCGGAGTAGTCAGTCCCAATACACTCTTCTGTCCTGCCGGACGCTCGGGAGTTTTGACAACAATGGTACCATTCTGCCATTCCCATTGAGTTCCCTTCTCTGTGGTTTGCACAGTAGAAGTCTGGCTTGTGCATGCACCCAATACGAAGCACATTCCCAGCAACAACGATTTAACTGTTCCCATATTTCTGCTTTATTTAAGGTAAAAGAATTCATTGCAACAAAGACAGCGCAAACCGAATGCAGAATAAAATGAACCCGTTCATTTTTTATGCTGAGGTGCCGCCAGTCTTCGCTTCTTCTG